>Ga0207097_1012_pt1 | contig 43817 bp, 31 predicted proteins | sample Alteio_BWMinHeat_87_FD_153541 | JGI IMG/M metagenome (GOLD analysis project Ga0207097, IMG submission 153541) | Enriched cells from forest soil in Barre Woods Harvard Forest LTER site, Petersham, Massachusetts, United States -... | ecosystem: Environmental > Terrestrial > Soil > Temperate forest >...
CTTGCCTCTCTTCTGCTAAAGATTTAAGAGGGCTTCTATTTTTTTCTATCGATAATCCTGACTCTCTTGATCTTGATCAGCTCACTTACGCTGAGCCCCAAGAAAATGGCAATTTTAAAATCTATGTGGCTATTGCTGATGTCGACGCTCTTGTTCCCAAAGGAAGCCCCATAGATAGGCACGCTTCTTTTAATACAACATCTGTCTATACACCCATCAAAGTATTTGCCATGATCCCTGAAAAGCTCTCTAATAACCTCACTTCCCTTAACTACGCAGAAGACCGTTTAAGCATTGTGATTGAAGTAGAAATCGGCAAAAACGGAGAGACTAAACAATCAAGTATTTATAGAGCATGCGTTAATAATAAGGCAAAACTCAACTATGATGATGTAGCGGAATGGATTTCAGATCCTAAAAAAATGCCTCAAAAATTTGCCTCTATAAAAGGGCTTCCAGAGCAAATTATGCTGCAGGATCAGATCGCCGTTCTTATGCAAAACTACCGCCTAGATTTAGGGGCCTTAAGTTTAGAGCCTATTCAATCTCAGCCTATTGTAAAAGAAGAAGAAGTGGTTGATCTAAAAGAGCTCAAAGCGAACAGGGCCACTTTAATCATTGAAAACTTTATGATTGCTGCAAATGGAGCTACAACATATTTTTTAGACACTCAAAAATGCCCTACATTCCGAAGGGTTGTAAGAGTTCCTAAAAACTGGCCCCGTATTGTAGAAGTTGCAAGAGATTTAGGATTTACCTTGCCTATAGAGCCCCATCCCCTTCCCTTGGAAAAGTTTCTCGAAGAGCAAAAACGAAAAGACCCCATTACTTACCCAGATCTTTCTTTAACGGTCATTAAACTTTTGGGCAGAGGAGAATACGTGATTCAACTGCCAGGAGATAGACCTATTGGGCATTTTGGACTCGCTGTAAAAAATTATTCCCACTCCACAGCTCCTAATAGGCGTTATCCCGATCTTATTACGCAAAGACTGATTAAAGCAGCTCTTTTAGGAGAAAAAATCCCCTATACAAACGACGAACTTTTAAACCTTGCAACGCATTGCACTGCAAAAGAAGATGATGCAGAAAAAGTGGAAAGAAAAGTAAAAAAAGCTGCTGCTGCTATTTATTTATCTACAAAAATTGGACACTCTTTTAAAGGCATTGTTACAGGATCAAAAGGAGATGGGACATGGGTAAGAATCTTTCATCCTCCGGTTGATGGTAAACTTGTACAGGGGTATAAAAACCTTCAAGTAGGAGACCGTTTAAGAGTTAAATTACTAAACGTCGATGTAGCAAATGGCTTTATTGACTTTGCAAGGGATCATTCATGAGCTCATTTTTTTCTTCTTCCCACTGGTTAATTTCAAGCACAATCGTTGTATTTTTCTCTGTACTTGTAACTGTTTTAACTCTTTTTACTGTGCGTAAAAAGACCGCAATAGAAAAGCTTAAAAAAAATCATGAAATTGCCGGCTTAACCCTTAGCATTATTGGGGTGCTTTATAGTGTGATTCTCGGATTTACTGTAGTAAATGTTCAAGAGCGCTATAACACGATTAATGAAAGCATCCATCTAGAAGCTAATCTGCTTGCAGACCTTTATAGAGATGCTGAGGTATTTCCAAAACCCGTTATGGAATCCATTCAACAAGGAATAAAAAAATACGCCCTAAGTATGCTTAATGAAGAATGGGATTCAATGAACGATACAAAGACAACTTTAGCCTCAGAAAAACAGATTGAAGAGCTCTGGAGTTTTTACTACAAGTTCTCTCCTCCTACAGAGCAACAAAAAATTTGGTATGCAGCCTCTATAGATAAGCTTAATAAACTCAACGATGCGAGAAATTTCCGCTACTTTAACCGCAACGATTCTGTAAGTAGCATGCTCTGGACCCTTCTTATCTTTGGAGCGATTTTAACAATAAGCATGCTCTTTTTCTTAGGAATAGAAAATTTTGTGATCCATACAATTGTTTGCGCTCTTCTTACAGGCTTTTTATCGTTTATTCTATTTTTAATCTTTACTCTGGATCGCGTATTTGAAGGTCCAGAAAAAATTCAACCCCAAGCTTTTAAAGAAATACTGGAACTTTTTGAAGAATGGGAAAAAATTCAAGGAGATAACAAATGAATACAGAAGAACCTATAGAACCTATTAGCCCCTGGAAATTTCGTATTGGAATAACCATTTTAATGCTCATCCTAGCCTTTATCGGGCTTATTTTTACAAATATCCAAGAGGAGATGGGGTGGAATTACTGGAGAGCCATCACTCCTATTTATGGTCTTTTATGCCTCTTTACAAGTTGGTATTTAAGAAAGAAAAACCAAGTGATTACAAGCATTAAGCTCTGGCATGAAGTGCTTCATTGGGTAGGATTATTTGGAGGAGTTGTTTTAATCTCCTCTTTTGTCGATAGAGGCATTATGAGTCGATTTGCAGCAGGCGTCTCCATCTTAACACTGCTTGGATTCTCCGTGTATATAGCAGGGATTTATATAGAAAGAAGTTTTATTGTGATTGGAATTGTTCTAGCTCTTTTTGCTGGATTTGCCTCTTTTCTACAGCAGTACCTCTACTTCATTATTATTCCTCTTTTTCTAATAGCCGGTGTTTCGTTATTCTTTGCTATAAAAAGAAAACGAAACCCTAAGGATCTTTAAATGCGTACACTATATCCCGAAATAGAGCCTTATAACACAGGCTTTTTAAAAGTTGATGATGTGCATAACATCTATTATGAAGAAAGCGGAAATCCTAAAGGAAAGCCAGTTCTTTTCTTACATGGAGGACCAGGCGCTGGAACCGATAGCAAAAACAGACGTTTTTTTGACCCTGCCATCTACCATATTATTCTCATCGATCAAAGAGGAGCTGGTAAAAGCACGCCCCATTCTTCTTTAATCAATAATACGACCTGGGATTTAGTCGAAGACATTGAAAAAATACGCAAGCATCTTCAGATTGAATCATGGGTTGTTTTTGGAGGCTCTTGGGGAAGCACTTTAAGTTTAGCTTACGCAGAAACCCATCCAGGAAACGTCAAAGCGCTTATTCTAAGAGGCATTTTTCTTTGCCGCAAAAAAGAGCTTAAATGGTTTTACCAAGAAGGAGCGCACTTTATCTTTCCAGATTTCTTTGAAAAATATCTCGCTCCTATTCCTCTAGAAGAAAGGGATGACTTAATTAAAGCGTATTACAAAAGACTTAATTCTGAAGACCCCAAAATCAGGCAAGAGGCAGCTAAAGCATGGGCCTCTTGGGAAGCTTCCACTTTAAAGCTTCGCTACGAACCTAAACTTTTTGAGGAATTTACAGAAGATTTTAAAGCAGATGCCATAGCGCGCATCGAATGTCATTATTTTACCAATGCAGCGTTTTTTAAGACCGATAATTTCCTTTTAGAAAATATAGATAAAATTAGACATATTCCGGCAGTGATTATCCATGGACGCTACGATGTGATCTGTCCGTTTGAATCAGCTTGGTCTTTACATAAGGCCTTTCCTGAAGCTACCTTAGAAATTATTCCTGATGCGGGGCACTCAGGCTCTGAGGTGGGAATTACAGACGCTCTTATTCGTGCAACAGATCACTTTGGAAATCTATGAAAGCAATGGTTTTAGAAGAAATAGGTAAGCCTCTTCAAATGAAAGATGTCCCTATTCCTAATCCTAAAGAAGATGAACATCTCATCCGTGTTTTAGCTTGCGGAGTGTGTAGAACCGATCAGCATATTATCGATGGAGAAATTGTTACAAAAAAGCTCCCCCTTATTCCCGGACATCAAATTGTAGGCATTGATGAGACAACTAAAAAACTTGTAGGAGTTGCTTGGCTCGCGAAAACGTGCGGAAGCTGCGCATACTGCATTGAAGAGCAAGAAAACCTCTGCGATCACGCTTTATTTACCGGCTATGACCTTAATGGGGGCTATGCAGAGTACGTCGTTGCTCATAAGGATTTTATCTATCCCTTATCAGATAGCTATAGCCCTATCGAAACAGCGCCTCTTCTTTGCTCCGGCATGCTAGGTTATAGAGCTTATAAAATGCTTGGGGAAGCCAAGCGCGTAGGTTTTTACGGCTTTGGAGCTGCAGCGCACATCTTAATCCAGATAGCTAAAGCTCAAGGCAAAGAAGTTTTTGTTTTTACAAGGCAAGATGATGTAGAAGCTGCAAGCCTAGCAAAAAACTTAGGCGCTACTTGGGTAGGAAGCTCTTTAGAGGGCAGTCCGACGCCTCTAGATGCAGCCATCATTTTTGCATCAGACGGCAAGCTTGTTCCTCAGGCCCTTAAAAATGTAAAAAAAGGAGGTGTTGTCATATGCGCAGGAATCCATATGAGCGATATCCCCTCCTTCCCCTATGAAATTCTATGGGGAGAGAGAACATTAAAATCGGTTGCTAATCTTAAAAGGCAAGATGCCGAAGAATTTTTAGCCCTCATCGAGCATATCCCCCTCAAGCTCCAAATCACCACCTATGCCTTAGAAGACACCAATAAAGCCATCAGCGACCTCAGAGACGGCCACCTAACAGGCGCCGCCGTCATCCTTATAAATGCAAAAGAATAACAGAGAGAAATAAATTTTCCCTCTCCCCTCTTTTTCTTCCTCTGTGGTTTCTTGTCTCTGTGGTTAATTCTTTGGCTAAGTTTTTGCAGGCTTCAGCTTAGCCAAAGAATTAACCACAGAGACAAGAAACCACAGAGGAAGAGAAGAGAGAGAAGAGAAAAAATTTATCCCTCTCTGTTATAAGACAGAGTATTTTTCGATTTTCATTTTTTTGAGTTCTTTAGGGAGAAGGGTGGAAAGCTCTTTTGTTTTTTCAGGAGAAAGGCGTTTGACATGTTTATAAATAGAGGCAACAGCCCCTTTTCCTAAAATGACCAGATCATCCCGATTTTCTAAAAGAGCGTGTTTAATTTCTTCTATTTGATGGAGCTTAAGGCTGTAATCTATATCAGAGAGGAAGACCACATCATTTTCGTTGCACCCCTCTAGGTGATAGAGGATTTTATCTTTGTAAGGAGAGAGGCACTCTTTATCTAAAGGAGGATCTAAAAGGACAAAGTAGTCTATCTTATCGGATAAAGCAGCTATCCGTTTTTCTAAAAGAGATAAATCCCCCTTAAAGGTAAAGCAATCGTAAACTTTTGGGGCTTCTTGGACGTGGCAAGCCAAAAGAAAAAGAAGAAAAGGAAGAATAGCCAATTTTTTATACATTATTTTTATTTAATTCCTCAAGAAGGGCTAAAAAAGTAGGATTTTTCTTATCTAATGCTAAAGCTTCATTCAGATTTTTTTTCGCTTCATCAATCCGCTTTAACTGAAAATTGCAAGCAGCTAAGTCGTAGAGGAAAATCGGGTCCTTTTTAAAAGCGTGGTAAGCGGGCTTATAATAGTTAAGAGCAGCGCGCCACATGTGTTTTTTTTCATAAGCTTTAGCAACACATCTAAAGGATTCAGAAGAAAAATCAGGATTATTTAAATAACATTTCATATAATAATCAATACAAAGATCCCACTCCTCTAGATGAAAATAAACTTCTGCTAAAGAAAGACCAAGAACTGGATCTGTTTTAACCTCAGGAATTTCCTCAAAAAGAGTGCGCGCCTCTTGGTATCTTTTTAAAGATTTTAAACAAGTCGCTAGATGTCCTTTAACGGCTATTCCCTCTTCATTAAACTTTTTATAGATTTCAAAAGCTTTTTGATACTGCCCTTTGAAATATGCCGTCTTCGCAACGATTAATTGTTCTGCATAATCCATCATCAGTTTTAAAGAAGCCGGTACTGAAGGCAGAGCTCTATAAGCTTTAATAAAAGCAGATTCGGAGAGACCTTTCTTGTAAAGCAATTGAATTTGCAAATATCCTAACCAAAGAACATTTCTAATTAAAGGATCGTTTAAAGGAAGCATTTGTTCAAGAAGCTTAATATCCTTATTTTCTAGAGCTTTAAGCAATATAACACAGCCCGCAGCATATTCCATTTCCTTCATTGTTTCCTTAAAAAAATGAAAGGCCTCTTTAATTAACCAGGGGGTAGGCTTCTGATTAAGAGAAGTTACCATCTGTTCAAGGACTTTCTTATAAAGAGCATTTTGGTTTTCAGAAGAAAGAAGAGGTATTTTTAAGGATAAATGCTCTTTATAAATTTGAAAATAAGCTTCATTACACATCGCAGTAATTACAATATTTTCCCAAGATTCTATAATGGAAGAAGAAGAAAATAATTTTGTAGATGCTCCGTCATAGGGAGTATATTCCAATTTTTCCATCTCTTCTAAAAGGCTAAAAGCACTCTCTAAATAAGAAAGATCCTTTCCTGATTCCCGCACTCTAAGACTTGCAAGATTTAACATTGTGATATGGAACCTATAGATATTTCTTAAAAAAAGAGATAATCGTCCAATTTCCAGAGCAATACCTCTATTTTCTTTAAGCGCTTCTTGTATATTAAGTTCTAATACTTTTAATTGATCTGTCATCCAATGAATTTTCGTAATAACCACTTGAGAATCTTTGGCATTTTTATAGAAATCAGTAATAAGAGCTAGTTGATTATTTGTTTTGATAGTTGCCTGTTGAGATTGAATTTCTTCATTAAAACGAAATAGACTTAAAAACAACAACTGAGCTTCTTCAAAAGTTGCTAGGGGAAAAGCCTTTAATGACTCGCCAGAACCAATTAAACCCACAATGCCTAACAATCCTGCTTGTTTCTCTTTTAAGGCTTCAGCTGTTTCGTTTTTACACCAATACTTAGCTGCTCTGGGATATCTTTCTCCTAGAAAGATTTGCACCATTTCTCCTAATGCAGCTAGAAAATCTACACTAGGTTTTTTTAAAATATCTGAACCTCTTGATATAAGCTTATATCCTTGTTCCATCAAGTCTTCACAAATAGGAATGGAATAATCAGCAGTCTCACAAATATCGAGCATCTTTTTAAATAAGATACATGCAGATATAAAAACACTCTTCTTATCAGGAGTGAGAGGACTCTCTAATCTTTCGTTTAAATATTTAAACTGCCCAAACAACTCTGACAATTGAGCGCGCTTTTGCATAGAGGGATCTTCCTTCAATACCACTTTATTATGAAGATCTTGGAACTCTGTGTAAAGGAAGCGGCTTAACTTTCCCTCATTTAAAGGATTTTGGTAAATTTCTATAACCTCCTGATAAAGACATTTTCCAGAGACGATGAAAAAAGATGGGCTGCTATTCTGCTGAATATTTTCTACCATTTGCCTCAGGACAGCTCTATAGATGGTAAGAATAGCAAGAGGAGGCATAACCCCCATCTTTCTTGCCTCATCGAGCTTGGATTTAAAAGCAAGATAAGATCCTTCGCAAGGAACAAGTAAAGGAACCAGATCTTCCCAAAAATCAAAATATTCTGGCTGGTCTATTTTAAAAGTCTTTGCATTTATTAAAAATTCATTGAATTCTTGAATAAGATTAAAAACAAAAACAGGTTGAATAGAATTATCTATTTGCAGTCCTTTTAATCGCGTCTTAATGAAAACCTTAATCTTTAATCTATAAAGATGCGAGGTATATACATAAAGTTGTAAAAAACGGACATTTGAGCTTTGCTCATAAGCATCCCGCGCTTTTGTAATTTGATCGCGTAGGAAAAACTCAAGACCCCCTATTTCTGATTCATACACCGTTTTATCTTTAAGAGTTGCCAAAAACTTAAGAATTACATCACCCAGTTTCTTTATATTGTCAGCAAAAAAGTCAGCCTCTTTTTTTAAATCTTTTTTGGATAAAAGAAGGCAAAGATCTTGAACCTCTTTAAAAGAGGTAAAAGAAGGGTTTTGTGCAGTAAAATCTAATTTTTCCTCTAGCTCTTCTAAAATAGAGGAGTGCTCCGGTATTTCAGTTTCTGTAAACTGCTCAAAAAAGGTACAGAGCTCCTTTTTTAGCTCTTTATTTAATTTTAGGTATTTAACATGGGGAACTAATGCCTTAGCAATAGAGGTTGTTTGAGAAGCGCCTTGAATTCTTTTAACGCCGCTTAAAAGAATGTGCTGGGCCTTTGGATCCTTAAAATTAGGCATGTGTTCTATAAAAGAACTTAACACTTCTATAAAACTATCTATAGAAAGGGCGTCAATAAAAGAGCGCATTGCCTCGTAATGGGAAACGATCTGATTTTTATTTTTAGTAAAAAGATACACTAGGTAGGAGGGAAGACAAAAAGTTTCAGGGCTCTTTAAAGAAGGGATCTTTTTCATCTCTGTAAAGATTTTATCAACCCCTGCAGGCCAATTTTTAATCAATTTTATGATGATATTTTTTAAAAGAGATTGCTCTTGAATTCTACTTGGAGCTTGGTACTTTAAGGCTAAATTTTTCACTTTTTCCCAAATGAAACTTAAAATAGCATCCTTATTTTTCATCTCACTTGCTTTTTCAAAAAATAAAGAAAAAAGCTCCGGTGAGGCTAAAAATGACTTATCACTAGAATGCACCGCAAAATAAAACTGGGAAAAAAGCTCCTTAAAATACTTCTCCTCTTTCATTAAGGAAGAGCCTAAAAGTGCTTTAAAAAACGCCCAACTTTTCTCTAGGGGAATCTCTTCGCTCATTAGGCTTTTTTTATAAAGAGCGCACCCTTCTAGAAAAAAAGCTCCTTCCTTTTGCTTAAGAGGGAAAAAAGCAATAAAAGAATCCAAAACTTTTCGTTTAAGCTCTTTTAAAAGCTTCTCTTCAAAGGAGGTTAACCTCTTGAGTTTCTCTAGTTTCCCTATAAGTACTGTTATCTCTTGATAAGAAGAAATGAAGGAAGTAGCAGTATTCACAAGAGATTCTAATGGGGATGCGAGCATCCCTTCTATCGAAAGGCACTTATCATACAAATATGCGGCAAGAGAAAACAAAATTTCTTGCTCAAAAGGCTTAGCTTCTTTGTAAGAAGAGCTATAATGAAAAGTAAAAAAAGCTAAAAGGTCCTCCCATTCATTAAAACCTAAATAGGGGGAAACAAGACGCAAAAACTGTGCTGTAAGAGGGTGGCCCTTTAAGATAAATCCTTTAATCCCTTCTAAGGAATGTCCTAATACTTCTTTTTTTTGCTCAGGGCTTAAAGCGCTAAAACTTTCTGCATGGTTCTCAAAGATAAAGAGTAAGTACTCTCCAAAAAAAGGCGTGTGTTTTAAAAGAGGGATAAAAGGGTAAAAAGCTAAAAAACTACTTAAAGGCTTATCTATAGAATTACTAAGCTCTTTAGGCGGTGACTTTTTCAAATAAGCCAAGATCTCTTTCGCATAGTATTCAAGAGGTTTTTCCCCTTCCGCATATAAGGGAAAAAGCTTATTCAAGGCAGAGAGAAGATCTGTATGCTGAAAATTAGGCTCTAAGGCCATACTAAAGGGCCAGCCTTCATGAAGAGCCATATGAAGCGTTGCATATTTTAAAAAAGAAAGCTGCTCGCTTTCCTCTAAACGCACCTCTTGAGGGACAAGAGCCTTTATGATAAAAGAGGCAAGAATCAAATGAATTTTCTTTAATTCCTCTTTTGAAACGGTGCCCAGAATAGAGTTTTCCCCTCTTTCATTTTTAGCAAATAAAGTATCAATAATTAAAAAGTAGAAAACCATGTACTTAGGGCTAAGTTGTAAGTAAGGTTTTCCTTCTACGTACCGGGAAAAACTATAGGCGAACTTAGTCTCATCTTCTCGCTTAAGAATTAATCTTCCCTCATTAAAATATTCGGCAATAAAATTCTTAAAAAATGCCTCTTCACTTTTATCATTCCCTATATCTTTATATCCCCTAGCAATTCTATATGCGTGCACCTTAAGAGCATCGCGCACGCTATAAGGATCTTTAACTTCGTATTTCCTAGCTTTAATGCAATCTTTTGTAGAAGCCATTTTATACCCGTCAACTGTTTTAACAGCGACTCTCACCCTTGCTAATGCCTTTTGCACTTTATGATAAGTAACGGCTTCTTTAAAAAGAGGCATATGTGGAGTAAAGGGATAAAGCCGATTTAAAGTCTCGAAGGTAGAAGCGCAATCTATCCAAGGAGAATCAATACTAGAAAAAGAAAGTGTTTTTGATTTCGCAAGAAAGCATATATCGATCTTGGAGTCTTTTGTAGGCAAAGATAGAAGTAAATGATTTTCTTCCTGATTTTCTTTATTAGGAGTGATAGAGAGATCGCTCTGTAATCCGTTTTGAGAAATAAAGAATTGCCCACAATAGGCAAGTCCGTCTTCAAAATTAACGGGGAGAAAAGCATCCCATGCGGGTTGTTTCCAAACCCTTGTAAATTCTTGCCCATTTCTATAATAGCACCTAACAACCGTAGTGCACCCGGCTACCTCGTCTTGAATCTTATGATCTAGATAAGTGATGCCGGTATATCTGGCAAGGCAAGCCAAGAAGATATGTTTAATGACATTCCAATCAGAGAAGTTCTCATCAAATCCTTCAATACAAAAGTCAAGATCAGCACCTTCTAGCTCTCTTCCCCCGAGAATTCTTTCATAGCTTGTACTTCCCTTTATAAAAGGCCCTTTAAAAGAAAATCCATGCATTGCGCACTGCTTTATAAAAGAAATAAAAAGAGGGACAAGAGGAAGAGGAGCTTCAAGAAGAAAACCATTAAGCCCCACCTTAGAAGAAAAGTAATTAGGTATGGCACTCAAGGTTTCGAAAAATCTATTCTTCTCCCCTACCTCCAAAAAAGCAAGCTGATCTTGCGGAACACCTTGATGATGCAAAGAAGGAGAAACAGGATACAACCGATTTTCTGAAAGAGAATAAATAGAACTCATAAAAACCCTAAAAAAAGAAAACCATTATATAAATAAAGCAATTAAAACCCAAACAAACACAACCTAAAAATAATAATTACATATCTACGTACTGAAATTAACAAAGAGAGATAAATTCCCTCTCCCTCTCTCTTCCTCTGTGGTTTCTTGTCTCTGTGGTTAAAAAAATGCAAGTCTTTTGGATCTTTAAGCTTAGCCAAGATATAAACCACAGAGACAAGAAACCACAGAGAAAGAAAGAGAGGGGGGGGAATTTATCCCTCTTTGTTCATCCTTGTTAATTCTATTTTTTGGTTTAATGTTTTAGCTAATTTTTTTATTACTCCATTATTAGGGAAAAGGGCCAGAGCTTGGTGGAGTTGCTGCGTAGCAGTATTGTATTTCTTAAGTTCTATTTTTGTTTGGGCGAAATTACAGACAAAAGAAGCGTTTTTACGATACGCTGAGGAAGCATAGGTATAACAAATTTCTGCTCTCTTAAAGTTTTTTTGATTAAAGTAAGCATCTCCGAGCTGTTTCCAGATATCTAGCATAACTGCTTTTAAACCCTCAGCCATTCTTAAAAGATCTTTATAACAAGCTTCCAAATCGTTAGTCTTTAAATAAGCAGTGCAAAGAGTCACAAGAAACACAGGATTATCTTTAAAAGCATCATAAGCTTTAGTAAAACAAGATATAGCTCGCTTCCAGTCTTCTTTTTCTACATAGATATTTCCAATGTTTTTCCAAATAGGTAAATCGCCCTGATTTTCTTTAGCGTACAGCGTAAAATATTTAAGAGCCAAATCCCACTGCCCTAATTTTGCGTAAACATACCCAAGATTTCGAACAATCGCTAAAGATTTTGGATCACACTTAATTGCTTTTAAAAAACATTTTAAAGCCTTTTGATTATCCTCCTTATAAAAATGGCTTGCACCTATTTCATTAAAAAAAACGGCCCTCATATCTTGTTTCAAAGGGAGTTTTTCTGTTGCCAGGGCGGCTCTTTCAAACTCCCCCCCGTTAATAAGAAAACGGACCTCTTCTTCCGCCATAGCTTCTTCGATACGGGCGGGCTCTAGGGTTAATCCGCTTAGTTCAGCTATTGCAACGGCCTTTGCTAAAGCGTTCACCCTTCTTTCCCTTTCTTTTATATTCAAAGAATCAACCCAGTTCGTAGACCCCTCTGTAAAATTTAAACAAGCAACGATTTCCGCTAACTCCATAAGAATATTTATGGTTTCTTTCGGTTTTCTAAGAGCAAATCCTAATCCAAAGGCAAATATTTCATATCCAATGCCAAAATAATCAATACAAGACGTATCTAAATCAGTTCCTTCTTCTTTTGCCTTTTTTAAAGAAGATAAAAACAAACTAGCAGCTTTTATAAAACTTGATTCACAAGAAAAATCTAGAGCCTCTACAACTGTTTGAAGTTTTTTACACTCCTCTTCCCAAATAGCGATGAAATTGTGCCGTTTTGTAGTTTGTTCTAAAGAGGTATTTTGCTCTAAAAAGGAGCGTAATGCTACGCCTTCTGAAGAGGTTTGTTCAAATTTCTCCCCGTTTTCTACAAGGGCGATTCCCAATACCTGGAAATCTTCAATAGAAAACGCCTCTTCATTAAAAGTGATTCTTTGATAATTCACTGTTTTAAAAAACGCTAAAGAACCCTTAAAATATCTCACTGCGCTGCAAAACAACTTAGATTTTAAAGTACTTGTTTCAAATATTTCCAAGATTTTTTGTACAGCATAAATAGAAACAAAAAAACTTAAAGCCGGAGAAATGTTGTTATTAGAAAAAATATCAGCTAAATAATGTTCACAGTTTGAGGTAAGCGTTTCAGAAGTTATTGCAAAAGGAATTAAATTCCTTAAAATTTCAAAAACATCCTGTTCTTTAAAAATTTTTCTTGCTAACCCCTCTTTAATCAAGGTAAAAATACCAATAAATGCCTTAGGAGCCAGATCGGGGTTATCTTTTTTTAAGATTAAGAAAAACAGCTCCCGATGGAATTCATATAACGCGCAAATGTAAGAATTTACGGGAATTTCTTGCGTTTTTCTTTTTGCCTCTTCCAAAAAGCTGAGAAATTCCCCCTGAGAATGCAAGAAAATAAGAGTCACCTTTCCTTCCCTTTCTAAAAAGGCAAAAATCCTTTCTTTTAAAGAAACAAAGTGCTTTTGTAAAAATTTACAAGAAACCTCACTTTTTAAAGAAATCTTCGAAATATAGTGAATCGTCTCTTCCACCTCATAAATCGTTGTAATAGGAGTGTCTGAAGCAATGAGTTTATATATTTCCTGATTGCTCGGAGAGGCAGCTTTTGGCACTACAACCTTTTCTTTAGGATGAGAAGCAGCAACGACCTTACACCTACGCCCTAATTCTTCAATAAGACCTGGCAATTCAGGATCATCCTTTAACTCAGGGCTCGAATAAAAAGCATAAAGGGCCTCTTTTAGCTTTTGATTGCCTGAAAGCTTAAAAGAGTCAATGTGAGGCGCTAAGACCTCCTTAAAGGCAAGAAAATGTCCTTCTTGAACAATCGGAAGCATAGAAGCTAAAATAGCATCCACTTTTTCATCTTTATAAGATGCTAAAGCATCCATAAATACCTGGAAGACAGCTTTAAATTCCTCTGGATGCAGCTTTTTAATTAACTCCAGCTTTTCTTCATAAACCTTTAACAAGGCAAGCGGCTTTTTTCTATTGGTTGTAAAAACTAGGCGCATATAGGTCGTAAGACCAAATGCAGGGTCTTTTGCCAGAAAAGAGATTTTACTAAAACTTGTTAGCACTTCTAAACAAAAAGGGTGCATCTCTTCGTTTTCATATAATCTCTGAATGAAAAAAGAGATAAACTTTTTAATTTCTCTTTGTTCTTCTTCTTTAGAAACATCCTGATATTTATAAGAAACTTCCTTAAGCCTTTCCCAAATCTTCTTGAGGGAGTCTTCCTTTTCAATACGCTTTAAAAGAAGAGGAAAATGCACAAGATAAGGCTTTAAAAAACAGGAGTCTTTCTTTAAAGAATCAAAAAGCATATACAAAGCTTCAAAAGATTCAGAGTCTTTTGCTTGATTAACAATCATATCAAAAAAAGCAATCAACAAAGCTTCTTTATCAGCCGAGTTCTTTGTATGTAAGTACTTATCATACAAAAATTGGCTTACAGAAAAAATCTGATGATTGTCACTTAAATAAAACATAAGGAAAGAGACTTGATCCGATTCGCTTAAATGATCATAAATAAGAAAAAGCAATTCTTGGGCAAGTTTAGGGTGAATAAGAAAAGCTTCCTTCACTTGCTTTAAAGCAATAGCTAATACTGTTTGCTTATCTGCCTCTTGTAAAGAGGAAAGCTCGTTCTTCTTAAAAAACCAAAGAGTTAAAATGAGTAAAGGCTCTTTATGGTTTATAAGAATTTCCTCTATAAAAGGATATAATTCAGGAAAATTTCTCAAAGGATTTTGAGATAACATCCCCTTCTCCGCCTTTAAAGAAAAAAGAATTTCCTTCACATAAAAAGAAACAGCCAGATCCTCATTCATAGGCAAAGGAAGAAGCTTATTCAAATCTTTTAAAAGGCTTATGATTTTCTCAGGATGTTTTGTAATTACAGAAGTTCCTCTAATCACCGCATTAAAAGCATTAAAAGTCGGTCTATGCCCTTCTTGAAATACAGCTAAATGGAGCTCTGCTAAATGCAAGAAATAAAGAAACACCTCAGAAGGGTAAGCTCTAACTTCTGGGCTTAAAATCTCAAGTAGTAAAGCTGCTATCACCTTTTGCGCTTGTACTTTTTCTTTTTCGGTAATAAAAGAATGCGCCTGAGAAGAAAGAACCTGCTGATATTTTAAAAGATATAAAACAGCGTCTTTGCAAGAGAATTTAAAGCACTCTGCCAGAAGAGAGAGTTCAAGACTTGTTCGATCCCAGGAAATAATTAAGGACCCGTCTTTATAATAAACTCGAACAAAGTCTTCTACTAATTCTTTTTCTAATTCAGGATTATTAGAATAAAAATTTTCTCTTACCTGACGCTCTACATACATTTCAAGTGTTTGGAGATTTTCTGTATTTGAAGAAGACGTAGAGGCTAAAGGCAAAGAAGAAAGGGAAAGATTTATTGAAGACATAAATTTGGCCTTTTTTAACTTAAATGACCAAAGAATATACCAAAAGGCATACTAAAAAACCACGTTTAACAAAGAGAACTAAATCTCTCTCTTCTCTTCCTCTGTGGTTTCTTCCCCCCCCCGTGCCCGTGTGCGTGCCCGTGCCCGTGCCCGATTTGATGTCATTGATAGGCAAGCGCAAGAAAGCAAACAACGTCAACTCGGGCGCGGGCACGGGCACGCACACGGGCACGGGGGGGAGGAAGAAACCACAGAGGAAGAGAAAGAGAGAAAGAGAGAGAGAGAGAGAGAGAGATTTTCCCTCTGGGGTTTAAATTATTGCTTAATAAGGACGATGGCTTCAATTACCATAACGGCTATACTGATCGCAAAAAGAAGGGCCAAAACCCATTTTTTCCCTAGAATGGAAGACTCCGTCTTAAGCTTAAGAGCATAACGGCCCATCCAAACAAGTCCGACAGGGAAAAGGCCGTTTAATACAGCTTCCCCAAAGCCTCCTGCAATGCCAAGGGCTTTATCGAAAACAAGGGGATTAATTCCGGCAAAAATAAAAGGAGGAGAAAATGTTAAAAAAGATAAGAACATCTGCTTATTTCCTCTTTTCGAGAGCTTTAGCCCATCTGCTAAAAAATCCACCATCGAGAAAGCGACGCCAAGAAGGGAAGAAACAATAGCAAAAAAGGCAAAATACTTCCCGAGCATATAAATTAAGGGTTTCCCTGTAACACTTTGAAGAGCCTGCGTTGCGGGGAGCCCTAAACTTTGTGCTTCAGCAATAATTTCTTGGGGAATTGAACCAATAAAAATCCACTGCCAAATTAAATAAACAAAAAGAGCAACAAGTGTCCCTGTAATGATTGAGAGTCTAAGGGCTTTTTTATCTCGATTTAAGTGGGTATTAAGAGAAGGGATCACGTTGTGGTAACCAAAGGCACTAAAAAGAATAGGAATGGCGTAAAACATGGAAGACCAGTCTGTAGCATAAAGAAATTTGGGCTGTATTTCTGAACTTCCCGTTCCTATAAGAGCTAAATAAGAAACAACCATTGCAGCTGTAAGAATAATACTTGTACGATCAATCCACTTAGCGCCAAAGCCTACAATCAACCAGAAAATCACTCCAAAAATAAGGTAGCTTAGCCACCCCTGCATTTCCACTCCAAGACCTCCTGAGAAAAACCCACTTAGAAGAGGAGCTCCTGCAGCAAAATAAGCTACCATGAGGCAGTAGTAGAGCAAAACAAAGACCCCCCCAGCAAGAGTTCTTCCTGTCCCTCCTAAAAAGCGATTAGCCATCGATAAAACGTTTGTCCCTTCAGGCATCCATAAAGAAACCTCCAAGAAAAGAAGTCCTGTGCAAAGCATAAAGAACCACACAAGAATAGTCATAATCACAGAAGGGAAAAAACCTGCTTTGGCCGTCTCTAAAGGAATCCCTAACATTCCAGCGCCAATGGTTGTTCCAGCAATCATAAAAGTGCCGCTAATGAACCTCCGAATGGGCACACCTTCTGAAACATTGCTAGCAGGTATTGTGTTTAATCTCATAAAATCCTTAATAAGGAGAAAAGATATAAAACATATCGAATATGTATTCCATTGTTTTAATCAAAAAACCTAAAAAAATTCTAAGCCACTATTTATAAAGAGATTATGAAAAAAGACACCCCTGAAACAGTCATTTTAGCGGTTAAAGTGACCCCAAAATCCTCAAAAACCGAAATTACAGGGCAAGAAAACGGCTATATCAAAATAAAACTACACGCTATTCCCGAAAAAGGAGAAGCCAATAACACCCTTTTGCCCTTCTCTTTCCCTCTTCCTCTGTGGTTTCTTCCTCCCCCCGTGCCCGTGTGCGTGCCCGTGCCCGTGCCCGATTTGACGTTGTTTGCTTTCTTGCGCTTGCCTATCAATGACATCAACTCGGGCACGGGCACGGGGGGGAGGAAGAGAGAATAAAAAAACCTCTCTTCACCCTCTTCTTATTAGATGAAGTAGAAGAGGCACATAAGGATGGCTGTAGGGATGAGGGCCGCAAGGAAAAGATTAATGGGCGAGATGCCTCTTCGGAAGTATTTTTTAAGGATTGATTGTCCGGCGGGATTAGGAGCATTAGCAATGACTGTTAAGCCTCCTCCTGCAACAACGCCGCCCATGATGGCTAATTTCAAAGATTCAGCTAAGTTAGGAGTTAGACTCACAAGATAAACAATTGCTGCATTGTCATTAAAGGGAGTAAGAATCATTCCCACAAGCATCATCATCCCCTCGCTTGCATCTTGTAAAATAGGCACAATCCACCACCCTTGTAACCCTCCATGAATAATAAGCCCGGCCAAAAACATCCCTACAAGAAGAGGGCGTTTTAAATAAAGCTCTGACTGGTAAGTTCTTGTCGCTTGATGAAAGCCTAGAAAGATCAAAAAAGCCCCAATAAATACTACAGGATAATGAGAGCTACAAACAATCCAAATAAGGAAGAGAAAATGCACCCCTGTAATCCAAAAAGGGACAGGGTGAAATGTTTCTTGCGGGTGCGTCTTCTCTTTCTCTTTTTTCACATGATCAAGACTTTTAATTTCTTTGCGGAAATAAAGAAAGTAACAAGTATTGGCAATCAAAATCCCTAAAATAGATTTCCAGCCAAAATGGAGAAACATATACGTAGAGCTCCAATCCCAAATACGCGCTACGATTAATACCGGAGGAGAAGCAAAATTTGTTAAAAGCCCTCCAACAGATATATTTACAAATAAAAGACCAAGTGTTGCGTAGGCAAGTTTTTTACTAGGGCCGTACTGATAAAACCTATTCATCAAAATAAGTGCGCAAATAGTCATGGCTCCCACTTCTGTAATAAAAGAGCCTAGAATAGGACCTAGTGTTAAAATGCTCATCCACCAGGCGCCCACAGTGCCTCCAAAGGCCTGGGAAATTAGCCAAAGCCCCCCTTCTGCAATACGCAAAACGGGGCGTGTTGCAGCAATAGCCATAACAACCACCACAAAAAGAGGCTCAACATATGTTCTAGTATTTAAATAACCAAGCGCTGCATCAAAACTATAATAGCCTACAATAGTAAAAAAAAGAGGAAAAGCCCAAAGAGCAAAGGCAACTTCTACTTCACCTAAAAAATGCAAAAGTTCAGCTCCAAAGGAAACTGTTTTTTTCCTTCCTTCCTCTACATCTTTTTTTGCATGCTTATTAGCTACATGCTCAGCTAAAAGAGCCAGATGATTCGCAAATAGCGTATGCAAAATAGCCAAGATAAAAATAGTTAGCGTGATAGTCCTAAAAGGCGTTGCAGCAAGCAATTCCTGAGTCAGCAAGTCTCCGTTTGCGCTATCAATCACAGGTCCAACTCCTAGGATGTAATTATTTAACCTTATTTAAGATCTCCACATTTCTTGTCCAGGTGATATTTTAAAATGTCACGCTTCTTTTTCTCTAAAATGCGGATCTCTACATCGATTTCTACCATTTTTTCCCTAAGGATTTCTTCTCTTCTGTAAGCTAGTCTTGCTTCATCTTTGAAAGGGCCTTCAAACTGAAGACGCTGAGCTAAATCTTCTTCTTGATCAGCTTGCGCCTTATACATATTAAAGCGTGCTCGAAGCTTACTCATTTCTTCATCAATAAAAGAGAGTTCCGCTTCCCATCCCTTGGGCTGCGTTTCAGAAACTAAAGGTCCCATAATAGATAAAATGATCAAAAGCAAACGAAGCATAGGCAATCCTCCTTTGAATTCACTTGTATATACCATTTTTTAATTATATACTCAACTCATGGAAGAAGAACCCCATATTTGCCACTCCCATATGGAGCACACCCAGACTAAAGCGCTCAAAACTGCGCTTTTGGTTGCTGCTGTCTTTATGGTTATTGAAGTGATAGGAGGCTTAATAGCAAACAGCCTGGCTCTTATAAGTGACGCCCTTCATATGTTCACAGATGTAGGGGCTATGTTCCTTAGCTTAATCGTTCTTCGTATTACAAAAATCCCTAGCACTCCTAAAATGAGCTACGGCTACCATAGAGCTGAAGTACTAGGAGCTCTTGCTAGTGCGCTTTCTCTTTGGGTTCTTTCGGGAATTCTTATTTATGAATCTATCATGCGCTTAATTTATCCCCCTCAAGTAGAAGGGCCTATTGTACTTGTCGTAGCAAGCTTTGGTCTTATTGCAAATATTTTGATGATAAGAGCGCTTCACTCCTCTAAATCTCATAGTTTAAATCTTAAGGCTGCCTACTTACACGTCATAGGCGATCTTTTAGGAAGTGTTGCTGTGATTGTGGGCGGGTTAATTTTGTGGCTTACCAACTGGAACCCTATTGACCCCATTATCACGTTATTTTTCACGCTCTTTATTTTGTACAGCACAGGAAAAATCATTAAACAAGCCTTTATTATTCTTATGGAGTCAACTCCTGAACATATCGATCCCGTTCTTATAGAAAAAGATCTTTTAACTATTAAAGGAGTTAAAGAAGTTCATGACCTGCATATCTGGGCCGTTTCCTCTAAAAGAATTGCTTTAAGCGCCCATATTATGGCAGAGGCTCCCCATAACGCCCTTAACGAAGTGCACCGCATGATGGAAAACAAATACAATATCCACCATATGACTATCCAAATCGAAGAGCCCGGCGCCTTCGAGAGCCAATTCTGCTACGACTGCAAACCCAACCCTAAGAAAAAATAGCAAAGACAGGAAAGAAGAGGATTATTTCTTTCTTCTCTCTGTGTGCTCTGTGATCTCTGTGGTAAAAATATGCTAACACTTTAGATGCAATGTTCTCTCGATAATTTTTTACCACAGAGATCACAGAGCACACAGAGAGAAGAAAGAAATAAAGTTTTTTATACTCATTATTTTTTCTTAAATTCCTTTAGGCATAAAGTTTGTAGTTATAACTCCAATTGTCTATAATGGGGGGAGTTTATGGGGGGTTATGAGATATCTTTTGTGTGCGATGCTGCTTATTGTTTTTTCTTCTTTTAGCATGAAGGAAAAAATCAAGGGGGGCAAACCGGGCGACTATATTGTGACAGAGCAGTCTGGCACAATCAGTGTGCTTTTTATCCGCGCACTCAAAGAAAATATCCTCACCCTAGAAGAAATAAGCGCCCCTGCAGACAAAATTAAACCTTCAAAAATCTCTTGGCAAGACTGGATTAATAAAGGCGCACCTCTTGCTAGCGCCTGGACTCTTTACGAATTAGATGTAAATGAAGGTAAATTACAAAAATGCTACTCCTTCTTACAAAAAAAATGGATTAGGCTCGATGACTCCGAGTATTTTTTTGGAAAACTCATCACTTTGCCTCTTACAAAAGTACAAAATGCAGAGAGAAAAAAAATTGGAGCAGCTCCCTTAAAAGGAGAAGAAGATGTAAGATCTCCTTGGAATCCTCCCCACTTTGTCAATGGACAAAAAAAAGAAAAGCCCACCTTTGAAGCATTCAAAACCCATTGGCCCAAAGATAAGACAGACCTTTCAGAATGCGCTCTTGAATTATACTTTGATGAAAAAAACAAAACCTTTCCCTTTCCTTATTGGTTAGAAGTTAAAGGAGGGCATTACACCTTCAAAATGCGCACTCTCGACTCTGGAAGTGGGCTCACAAGTAGCAAAAAATAAACAAGCTACAACTCTTTATACGTCCTCTATCGACAAGTTATGAACAAACTTTCAGCATCTTTTATTTTTTTGAAAAATCTTTAAATTTTTTCCTTTTTTAAGACTTGTTAAACATATGCATAAGTATCTTATAATCAGCAATTTACAAATCACCTTTACAAACTTTTTAAAATCTGTTTTTTGAAGAAATTTAAAGTTGGTTTTCCCTCGAAAAACACCTTGGTTTTCAACAAGTTTTCCACATCTTTTCAGAAGAAAAAAATAGCAGATTTTCCTCTCTTAGACTAAAATGGCTCAAATTACATCCGGATGTTTATGAAAAGATTTATCAAACTCTTGCGCAGCTACTCTCTTAGAAAATCAAAAGGCATTTTATTCCACACTTTCGATCTCTACCAAAAAAGAAAAAAAAGACTCTCTGATATTCAACGGATGGAAATTGAAAAACACTTGCTATCTCTACAAAAAGCCATTACGGAAAAAGAGAGAATAAAAGCGGATACGCTTGCAAGAGAACTTGAAGGCTTTATAAAAAAGGACCTTAAAAAATCAGGCCTTATTCAAGCCCGTGATTTTATTTTTGCTCTTGCCTTTGCCCTTGTGATTGCCGTCATTGTGCGCGGTATGTGGTTTGAGCTTTACGAAATCCCTTCAGGCTCTATGCGCCCGACCTTTAAAGAAAAAGATCGCTTAACTGTTTCTAAGACAGACTTTGGGTTAAATATTCCTCTTATGGCCGATCATTTTTATTTTGACCCCACCCTTGTAAATAGAAACGGCGTTGTTGTATTTACAGTAGAAAATATGGATGTAAGAGATGGAGATACGGTGTATTTTTATCTTTTTCCAGGCAAAAAACAGTATATTAAAAGACTTATTGGAAAGCCTGGTGACTCTCTATACTTTTACGGAGGAAAAATTTACGGAATTGATAAGGAAGGAAATGATATCACGCATGAACTTCAAATTGAGGGCCTTGCAAAAATCGATCATATCCCCTTTATCCAAATGGAGGGCAAAATTGAAGCAAAGCCTTCTTCTTATGCCGGCATTTACTCCCCTGTGACCCTTTTACAAATGAATCAGCCCGTTGCAAAGCTTTTCTTAAATGAAGCCTTTAAACCTCAAGGCGAAATGCTCGTTGCAGATGTTAAAGAATATAGCGAGCTTTGGGGCTTTAAAAACTTTGCCATGGCAAGGCTTTTAACTAAAGAAGAGGCTAATATTTCAAACGGTGATGAAGCGCTTCTTTACCTAGAGCTTAAGCACTCCCCCTCTCTTTCAGATGTTTCCTTTGGTCAAGATCCCTTTGGAAGACTGCGTCCTTTATTAGGCATTACAACTTCGCTTATCCCTTTAAATGAAACACACCTAAAAGAGATCTTCCAAAATCTCTATACTGCGCGCTTTGTTGTAAAAAATGGCGTTGCTAAACGCTATGGAATAGAAGAGGTAAACTTTGATTATCCAGCCCTTCCTAAATTATCAGGCATTCCTAATGGAACCTACGAGTTTTATGAAGGCAAAGCTTACGCCGTTGCCTTTGGCGGCGTTTTAAAAGAACTTGCAGCTGATCACCCTCTTTATACATTTACTCCTGAACGTGTACAGCTTCTCTATAACTTAGGGATTGAATTTAACACCCATTATGCCCCTTCCTCAAGAGGCTCAAATCTTAGTCCCAACCGCTACAGCTATTTTAGAGAAGGCAACCTGTATTTAATGGGAGTCCCCATTCTTAAAAAAGATGAGGCAACGCTAACTAAATTCCTTGAAAAGGAAAAAGAAAAGCCCCATCCCTTTATCGATCAGGGAGCGCCCCTAGACAAAGAAGGGAAATTAGATACTGATTATATCAAAAAATACGGCATCACCGTTCCTGAAAAAATGTATCTAGTGCTAGGCGATAACCACGCCATGAGTGCAGACAGCAGAGACTTTGGCTTTGTCCCGGAGGAAAACCTTCGCGGTGGCCCCGACTTTATCTTCTGGCCTCCTGGCAGCAGATGGGGCGCACCAAACCAACCAGCCTACACCCTTTTCACTCTACCAAGAGTCTTGGTTTGGGGATCGTGCGGACTCATCCTTGCCGCCTACATCCTCTACAGAAGAAGGAAGCATCACCTTCCCCTAGACCTGTAGCATCACCTTAATAAGAAAAAAGCGAAAGGGGCCTTTCGCTTTATGAATAATACTAAAAATTAAACAATATAATTATACAAAAAAACCATACAAGCTTTTATTTAATGGTGACTTTTATCATTACAGTGCTATAATCCTTGTAAATTATTAACATTCTTTATTTATAAGGAGAAATATTTATGTCAAATTCTAGTTCACCCATAACAGTTAGTTCAAACAGCTCCCCTTCTAACTTTATACCCAGCCATAAGTTCCACGAAAATACAAGTGGCGTATTGCTCAAACATACTGTGGGTACACCAAAAACATTTTCAACCTGTCAAAAAGTGGCTATTGTTGTTCTAAGCATTATCGCAGCTGCTGCCATTGCAGCAACAGTGATTGCTCTATTAACTGCTACGGGGAATATGGCTCCCCTCACGGTTTTATTTACAGGAACTAATGCCTACATCACAGCTATTGTTGCCACTGCAGTCGCATGCCTATCTATTGGAGGAGCTCTTGCCCTTAGAGCCCATGCAAAACACACAGCTGCATTAACAAACGCAGCAAACTCCCTTTTTAATCAGGCAGCCGAGACCTCTACTTACACTCAAGATGCATTCAATTGGTCTGCTGAATCAAACTTATTAAAAGTTGAAAAAGACGACTTAACAACCAAATTATACCAACAACAAACAGATTTAAATTCATTAAATACAAAAATAAATGATTTAAACAACGAGATACTAAGTTTAAATGCATCAATATCTAAGAATCTAGAGGAGAATAATAATGTAACTCCAGCTTCCCTTAATGAATTAACTTTAGCTCGAGATACAATAAAATCCCTAGAAGCGCAAATCGCAGAAATTCAAAAAAACATAACGGACTTAACCAAACAAAACAAGATCCTTCAAAAAGACATCGACGACTCAGAAGAGAACAAACTCTCCATGAACTTTGAGCTTAACTCAGAACAATTTGAAAACAGAAGACTTGACTCTGATTTATTAGAAGCTCGAGAACAAATTGCAGAACTTAGAAAGGCTTTAAACGAAGTTAAAAGTCTCACCCATCCACTTGAAGTAGCAATCGAAGTAGCAATCTTAGAATCTCAAGCTGCTGGGTTGGAAAACCTTGTACAAGAAAAGCAAGGACTAGAAAAAACTCTAGAATCCCAAGGAAAAACGCTAAATACAGTCTTACAAGAAAATTGTCACTTACATGTACTTACGCAGGCTCAAACGAAAGAAATACACCAAATAAGCAGTGAGCTTCAAGACCAAATAGCTTCAAATGAGAAATTAAGAGAAGAGATTGAAGATGATACACGTCTAATCACTAATTTAGAAAATGAAAACCAAGCATTAATTAATGATCTCGATGAAGAATTCAAACTAAATAAAACATTACAAAAAATCCTATCACCAGAGAAAAGCAAACCTGCAAGGCGAAAATCTGTCTAAAATCACTAACGAGCTTCTTACTCAAAAGAAGCTCGTTTTTTCTTATTCCTCATCTAACAAAAACTAACTCTTTCTTTGCACGGGCAGCGCCTTCGAAGTCCATACACATAAACCTAAAAAGCAGAAAAACAAAGAGGATAATTTTCTCCCTCTCTCTTTCTTCCTCTGTGGTTTCTTCCCTCTGTGGTTTATCTTAAATCCAAGACTGAAGGATCCTAAAGGCTTGGATTTAAGATAAACCACAGAGGAAGAAAGAGAGAGGGAAAAAGGAATTTATCTCTCTTTGTTTACTTATTCCTCTTTGTTTTTATGTTTACGCCCATGAACTCCAAAGGCACTAACGCGCAAAGTGCTTCTTAAGGCTCAAAGAGCCTTAAGAAGTAGACTCGGTTAAGTATATGCAAATGGACGGCAGGACTGCTCTGCTCTAATGCGCAAAGAAAAAGACTCAAATTAATTTTAAGTCAAATACATACGAAAAAATTATTTAACAATGACTTTTATTATTATAATGCTATAATTCTTGTAAATTTATTAACATTTTTTATTTATAAGGAGAAGTATTATGTCGACTTCTAACAGTTCATCCTCAGTTGCTATAGGCACTTCCGTTTCAAGTCCTATAATTCACGCTGATCCAGCTCAAAAAAGCAAAGTGGGCACACATAGTGTAACTACCCCAAAAACATTTTCAACCTGCCAAAAAGTGGCTATCGCCGTTCTTAGCGTTCTAGCAGCTGCTGCCATTGCAGCAACAGTGATTGCTCTATTAACTGCTACTGGGAATATGGCCCCTTTAACAACAGCTCTATTTGCCGGAACCAATGCCTATATTACAGCTATTGTTACAACCTCCATTGCATGCCTCTCTATTGCAGGAGCTATCGGCCTTATATTTTATGCAAAAAAAGGGTGTTCCCCTGCCCTAGAGAAAGCTAACACATTGCAAGGGGATATTATAAAACAACTAACAACTGAAATATGTAAAGCAAACACAGAAGTAAAACGATTAAACGCCCAACTAAAGCTAACAACTGACTTACATGAAGCGAAAACAAAACTAACAACTGACATACGTGAAGTAAAAACAGAAGCAAACAAGCTAACGGCAGAAACAGACAAGCTAAAGGCTAGTATAGAGGTTATATCCTTAACAGACGAAATTGATCAACTCCGCTTACAAAACACTAAAATGAGACAGCAGCTTGACGAACAAATAAAAATAAATCAATACAACAATGCTAATTTAAATCAATCACTAGCAAATTTAATAACAGAAAATGAAAATTTAAAAAAAGAATTAACAGACTCAACTTTTAAAAGGGTATAGATCAACTTAAAAGTTGAATAAAATCTTGTTAACAATTTTTATTTTTAAGGAGAAAATATTATGAATTCTAGTTCACCATTAGACAATTCAAGCAGTGTAACCCATCCTGCCATCCACGCTGATCCCTCCTCATCTGAAGCAAATCAAAAAAGCAAAGTGGGCGCACATAGTGTAGCTACCCCAAAAACATTTTCAACCTGTCAAAAGGTGGCTATAGTCGTTCTTAGCATTATAGCAGCTGCTGCCATTGCAGCAACTGTGATTGCTCTATTAACTGCTACTGGCAATATGGCTCCTTTAGCAACAGTTTTATTTGCCGGAACAAACGCCTACATTACAGCTGTTGTTGCTACTGCCGTCGCCTGTCTATCTGTTGGAGGAGCTGTTGCCGTTGGACTTTACGCAAAAAACACGCAAGCAAAAACTCAATTAGAAAGCACAAAACAAGCAGCGGAATTAAGTGCTTTTGCTCAAACAAACATGTCATCTTACGACATAGAGGGAATGAGGAAAGACCTTGCAGGAAAACAAATCGCAATTGATACAACCCAAAAGCAATTAATAACTCTTCATAATGAAAATAACGACCTTCTCACTCAGCGTAACGCACTTGCGTCGAAAAATAGTGAGCTTATAAAAGAAAATCACGATGTTAACCAATTGTCCCAAATAAGCAAAACCGATCTAGATAAGAAGAATTTAGAAATAGCGAATTTAAATCAAAAACTTCTAGTAAGCGGCATAAATATAATGAACTTGGAAACTCAATATAGCCAACTTCTCGCTGCACATGAAGCAACTCAAACATATATCACAGATCGTGAGAATCAAATCACAGCTTCTCAAAAAACGGATCTTGCTCTAGATAACCTAAGTGCTCAAATCATAAAAAATCTTGATGCTGAATTAGCTGCAGCTAAAGCAACAATTCAATCAAACGAAGAAAACATGGAAAAATCTATAGAGCAAATAAATGAGCTCCAAGTCTCGAACGATCAATTTAAAACCCTGAATGCTACTTTGCAATCGCTGCTAAATAAGGAACGAGAAGAGCTTGCAGCTCTAAAAAGAGCCGCGATGGACGAGCAAAAATACCCCAGCTAGTTAAAAACCCTCTTAAACAAAGAGGACAATTTTTTTTCTCTCTCTCTTCTTCTCTGTGGTTTCTTACCTCTGTGGTTTATCTTAAATGCAAGCCTTTTGGATCCTTCACTCTTGCATTTAAGATAAACCACAGAGGTAAGAAACCACAGAGAAGAAGAGAGAGAAATTCATCTCTCTTTGTTTTCTCTTTTAGGTTTACGCGTATGCACTCCAAAGGCGCTAAAGCGCAAAGAAAGAAAATTACGCGCGGGCTAGCAAAATCACGGCGCTTTCTCCGTTGAGGTCCCAGGTTGTTCCTTCAGAGTCAGCGAAGAGAATGCTCACGGCTAACACTTCTCCCATGATGTAATCCTTAAAACTATTAAAGGCTTCCTCTACTCTTTTGCTTGTTTTGATTTGGAGGGTAATTCTATCTGTCACAGCATATCCATCATCCCGACGCATGGTGTTGATTTTATTTATAAGCTCTCTTGCAAGGCCTTCTAGTAAAAGCTCTTCATTAAGAGATAAGTCTAAGGCAATGGTAATCGCTTCTGCTGCTATGGCTACAAGGCCTTCTTTGACTTTTCTTACAACTTCTACATCTTCTGCTGTTAAAACAATTTTCTCTCCTTCCAAAGTGATTTCTATAGCCTTACCCAAAAGAAGAAGGTTTAGCTCTTGCTGAGGTAAATCCCCAATCACTTTTTGGGCAGCGCTCATAAGCTTACCTACTTTTTTACCTAAAACGCGGAAGTTGGGTTTAGGAGTAAGCGTTACAAACGAAGACTCATCGCTATGATACACAATCTCTTTAACATTCAGCTCTTCTTGAATAAGGCCTTTTTGTCTTTGAAGCGCCTCTAACATTGCCTCATTGGAGGTAATGATATGCGCAATCCCAAGAGGCTGCCTCACCTTCATTTTATGCTCTTTTCTTAAAGCATGGCCGCTACTTACTACTGTTTGAACATAATGCATCTCTTTTTCAAGCTCGGCGTCATATAAAGACCCATTAAATTTAGGGAAATCGCATAAATGCACAGACTCAGGCGCATCTTTATCTCTTAATTTTAAATAGATCGCTTCACTGATAAAAGGAGTGAAAGGGGCAACTATTTTGCAAAGAGTCAAAATCACATGGTAAAGCGTCTCAAAAGCTTCATCGCGATCAGTTGAGGCTTCTTCTGCCCAAAATCTTGTTCTTGAGCGGCGAATATACCAGTTAGTGAGCTGATCGATAAATCCTATAAAAGGCTCAACAGCACGGCTTAGCGCGTAGCTATCTAATGCATGCGTCACTTCATCTGTCACCTTTTGAAGAAGGGACAAGATCCAGCGGTCGATATCGGCTTTAGGTTTAGCGTGGGAAGCTTTTGGGCTCCACTTATAAATATCTGCGTACGTTGATAAAAAGTGGTAAGAATTCCAAAGAGGAATTAACACCTGACGCAGCACTAGTTCCACCCCTTTTTCAGAAAAGCGCAAATCATCTGCCTGGACAACGGGGCTATGAAGCAAATAAAGCCTTACAGCATCAGCCCCATACTGATTAATCACTAAAGAAGGCTCTGGATAATTCTTTAGCCTTTTAGACATTTTTTGCCCGTCTTCTGCAAGAATAATCCCATTAACAATCACGTTTTTAAAAGCTGGTTTATCAAAAAGAGCGACTGCTAAAACAGTAAGCGTATAAAACCAGCCCCTTGTCTGATCAAGGCCTTCTGCAATAAAGTCTGCCGGAAAAGCGTTTAATGTCTCTTCTTTGTTTTCAAAAGGAAAATGATTTTGCGCATAGGGCATAGAGCCTGATTCAAACCAGCAGTCAAACACCTCCGGGATACGCTTATAGACTTCCCCATTCTCTTCAAAGGTTAAATCATCAATGTAATGACGGTGAAGATCGGTGATTTTTTTCCCTGTACGCTCTTCTAACTCTTTAACACTTGTGATGACAATGGTGTTGCCACTTGGACTTCTCCAAATAGGAATAGGCGTTCCCCAATAGCGGTTCCTCGAAATCGCCCAATCTCTTGCATTCTCAAGCCACTTACCAAAACGTCCCTCTTTAATGTGATCTGGAACCCAGTGAATTTGTTCATTCGCAACAAGAAGCCTATCCTTAATTTTTTCTACAGCCACAAACCAGGTATGGACAACTTTGTAAATTAAAGGGGTGTCTGAGCGCCAGCAAAAAGGATACCTATGGCGCACTTGGGTGTGATGAAAGACTCTTCCCTCTTGTTTTAAGCGCTTGATGATTTCTTTATCGGCATCTTTTACAAATAAGCCCTGATATTCAGGGACTTGGCTTGTAAACTTCCCGTTTTGGTCTACAGGGCACACAATTTCAATGCCCGCTTTTGCGCATACAAAATAGTCAGCCTCTCCAAAAGCAGGGGCTGTATGTACAATACCTGTCCCCTCCTCTGCAGCGACAAAATCATCTGCAAGAACTCTAAAGGCATTTTCCTCTCTTCTTTTTGCAAAATAAGGAAATAAAGGAATATAGCGCCTTCCCTGTAAATCAGAGCCCTCTAATGTCTCTACAACTTCATATTCTTCTGCGTTTTTAAAATGCGTGCCAAGCCTTGATTTAGCAAGGATGTAAAATTTCCCTGTTTTGATCTCTTTAATCTTTACATACTCAAGATTAGGCCCCACAGCTAAAGCCAAGTTAGAAGGAAGCGTCCAAGGGGTTGTTGTCCAGGCAAGCAAGAACGTGTTAGGATCATCTTCTAAAGGGAAAGTGACTGTTAAAGAAGGGTCATCTACATCTTTATAGTTAAGATTAGCCTCGAAATTCGAAAGAGGAGTCCCAAGCTGGGCAGAAAAAGGCATAACCTTAAACCCTTCATAGACAAGACCTTTAGCATATAGTTGCCCAAATGCCCACCAGACCGACTCCATAAAGCCGACATCGAGAGTTTTATAGGTTTTATCGAAATCTACCCACCTGCCCATCCGTTTAACAGTTGTTTCCCACTCTTTAGTGTAGCGCAGCACTATACCTCTGCACTCCTCATTAAATTGCCCTATGCCAAACGCTTCAATAGCTGGCGCTCCAGATAGCTCTTTAGCCTTCTCAATCTCGTTTTCTACAGGAAGTCCATGGCAATCCCATCCAAACCTGCGCGGCACATAGTACCCCTGCATTGTCTTATAGCGAGGAACCACATCCTTAAGCGTCCCAGCCAAAATATGCCCATAGTGCGGAAGCCCCGTCGCAAAAGGAGGCCCGTCATAGAAGGAGAAAAGAGGCCCATTTTTCCTCTTTTCTAAAGATTTCTTAAAAAGGGAAGATTTTTCCCAAAACTCCAGTACCCTTTCCTCTCTTTCTGGAAAGCTCTCATTTTCATCTTTTTCAAACATAAAAAACCCAATTTTTTGTCCCATCTTAACTGAAACAAAGCCTTTAAGTCAAAAAGGCTCTTTAAAGGAATCCTTAAAAATTGTATAATCATAGATGGGGGTGTAAAGGTTTCGACTTGGAAACAAAGTATTCGTGGCATGCGGAGGACGTCGGTTGGCCTCCTAAATCATCCGATACAATAATAAACGGCAAAACCGTTAAAGGTGATTTCCGTCAAGCAATTGACGAAACTCGCTCTACAATCGCTGCTTAAGACCTAATAGTCTGAAGTAGCCGATGATCCCGGGGCCTGACCAGGAGCGCCGGGGTCATCGTCATCAACCCTGGTATGAACCCTTGTTTTAAGCCTCTTATCAAGGAGTTCGAGATCGAAAGAAGCACGTTAACCTCTTGTGGGGCGCCTTTCTCAGGGTTAACGCAATTAAAAGGCGATAAGCATGTAGTCATTAATATAGAGTTTGCTAAGGACGAGAGTTCGATTCTCTCCACCTCCAATAAGCAGGCGTAAACAGAAATAAACAAGACCAATACAGTCAATGACTTACGGGTCGAACGAACAGTTCAGTTTAATCCAGTTTACGCCCTTTTTTTGCAGTCTAGTGCGTAAATTTTGCGTAATTGAGTCCTACGCTATTTTGCTGATCCATTTAATATCTCAAACTTTAACCAATACATAGCAAAAGTTTGCATTCCAGATTCATATTGATATGTGTCGATACCTAATGTCTTAGCTATTTTTATGTCGGACATCATCTCAATGTATAATTCGCCAATTTTATCCCAGATTGCTTCTTTCTTTTCCGCTAGCTTTAATACGTCTTTTGCCAAATGACCAACATAAGGGTTATTTTTGAGCCCTTTTAAGGCCACAATGAGACTATCCTGAGCATTATTTAACTTCACCTTTGCATACTCGATCGTTTCTGGAATCACGTCTTTAACCTGATCCTTAGATAAAGTCTTCCCCTCAGGATTTGCTTCTTTATATGCCTTGTTACACGTGCTTAAGACTTCAACGTAGCTTTTAAGCACTTCCTCCCCAGCAGTCAACAACTGATATTTGCTAGCCAAGGCAAATTCTACGTCTGCAAAACTATTTTGACCGTAAACCTTAGAATCTTGGTTTGAAGCCTTATTGTATAAATGGTATATACCCGCCCCGCTAAAGCAAAGGAAAACTATGGGTATAAAGTAAAAAATCAAACGCATCGTTCTTTCTCCAGAGGTTCTTATGTTGTTCTTATTCAAAAATACGATAATAAGGCTGCTGACTATAATATTCTTTAAATATAGCATCTTGTTCTTTGCTTACTGACATCATTAAAGATCTCTGCAACTCTCGCTCATTTTCACTCCTTAAGCGATTTCTAAAACATCTATACAATGTGTCAAACATGTCTAGTTCTTTGAAGCAATGCGAAACGCCTATCTTCGCATCCATAGAAACGAGCAGATTAGAAATCATGAGATCCTTAATTTCATTCCATAAGGAGGTAATATGCATAAAGGATGCCCTTGCTTTATCCCTTGCACGTTCTTCATCAGAACCCCTTTCATAAAATTTTAGAAAATTCGTGAATTGATATTCATTACCTACGCAATCAAGAATAACAGAGTAATGATCTATTAATTTTTGCACTTTTATCGACGCAAAATTTATTTCTTTAAAATATTTCAATCGCTTTAGAATTCCTCGACAAGACCCGCTGTAAACAGATAAGAAGATTTGCATGTCTACTACCTCAACATCGTCACGACTAGCACACCAGCCGAATAAATGACAAAATCTTTTATCGTAAGCTAATATAGCTTCCTTTTCCGCTTTTTGCTCTTCCTCTTCGCTCTTTGAGTCCCAAGATGGCCCTTCATACTTCGCACAGTCTTTTAAAAGCTTTAAGGCCCAACTATCCACCTCTTCCGAGTCAGGATACGTCATACAAATCTCACTATATGAACGCAAAATTTCCCCTATCCTTAATCTATATAAGTTCATGAAGTAAGCCACACTTTCTTGTGAGATTTGAAGTAGCCGCTTATTGCCACCAATTGCTGGATCTACGCCTACTTCAAAGTCGCTATTTTCATTGGATGATTCTTCTTGTTTGACATCTTGACTTGCACGAACGGTATTATAAATGGGGCGAATTCGTTTCCACCAAGTTGCGGGGCATAAAGCAAAAAATACAAGGACTGCAATTAGAAAAAATTTCAGATATTCTGTATCGAAAGAAGAGGAAGATGAAATGATCACAGCAAACAAAAGAAGTAAAAGCCTTTGAACTTTATTCATTAACTTTGCACCTGTATCCTATAATCAATCATATCTCCATTCTGAAAAATAATTTCGCATGATTTATAGACTTCATAAGAAGAATAATTTCCATGAAACATTCCTACACTCCATTTGTACTTATAAATGGTCATGTCTCCAACATATTGAACGCTTGTAGGAGCTCCGAATTCTTTAATCATAGATCTTTCGGTAGTAATATAAGCGCATTTACAAGCAAGATCATCCGCAATTTGCTGAGAATAATTTACACATCCACCAAGAAAACATATAAAAAATACAGAGACAACCATTAGTGTTGTTCTAATCATTTCTTACCTCTCCAATTATTTTTCCGACTGAATCCTTCTGCTATACAAATAATCCATAGATTATTAATAAATAGTTTAAAAACAGAGAGACTCAATTAAACTATTTACTTTTATTAGTTTCGATTAATTATGAACGCGTTCGCTATTATTTGCTAGATATAATCTTCTTTTCTTCCTGCGATGTACAATTAAAATGCTATATATACTCTGTAGAGTTATGTAAGGCATCTTTCTATGCTCAGTATATGAGCAAAGAGAGAATTTTAAACCCTCAAGAGCGCAAAGCTTTAAGAAAGGCTTTCGGAGAGCTCGTGCGAGAAAGAAGACGTGAAATCGGTCTTTCTCAGGAAAATCTGGGCTTTGAATGCGGTCTTCATCGAACCTATGTCGGCGCAATCGAGCGAGGGGAAACAAATCTCACTTTAGAAAATATCGCTGTTTTGGCTATCGCACTGAGATGCGATATGATCAACTTGATCCCCAATCTTACATCGATCAGGAAAGTTTCTAAATAGCGCTAAAATCGCCCTGTTATTGGATTAACAGAGTCCAGCCTTTATCCAGTCCAAAATATGTACGTGGAATAGCCGAACGGCATCTCCGGGGCTTTTTGCAAAGGGGGCGGGCCAAGGATGAATATTCGGATATAGCTTCATCCAAAAGGCATACCTCTTCTTTCCTATCTCATCGAAATCCAAAGATAAAAGGATTAAAGAAGCCTGTTTTAGCCATGCATGCATCTCGTAATCAGGTTTTTTGCTTACTCCACCTAGAGCTACGCAACACACCAAATGAGAAGCGCTTTGTTGAACCAACATAGCATCTAGCTCAGACTCGACTATAACCACAGGCTTAGACATATCTCCATAAATCGAAGGCGATTGTCTGCTTCCAGAGACTTCGACATATTTAGGAAAGGAATCTTCTTGAGACCAATCACTTCTGCGGATTTTCAACTTAACGGGCTCATTACCTACATAAGACGGGATCACTATCCCCTTAGGTAACCATTGACGTTTAGGATGCCCGTTTTCTTTTATTTCCTTAGGGATTCCCCATTTTTCTGTTTCTTCAAAAAGATTCTCCATATTCCATCCAATAGAAAACCGCTGTATCGTATCGAGGGTAAATCCTCTATTCAAGAGAAGGTTTATAATCCCTGGTCGACTCATTAATTTTCTATGCGAAGAGGAAATAAAATTCTTTGCTGCCTGCTGCCATGATTGATGAATAGGTGGAGCAATATGAGGAGTAAATTCTGCCTCTTTGAACGGCCTGTCTACTGCTACCCTTTCTCTTAACTCTGGGATTACTTGTAGTTTCTGACACGCCTGATAAAAGGTCATCCCTAGAAAATCCCTACAGAACTGAATTCCATCTCCCTTTGTGTCGCATACTCTACACCAATAGTGCCCAGATTTTCCCTGATTCGGCCATATGCAAAAGCGATCTTTTCCATCCTTACATTTGGGGCAACTGGCTTTATATTCCCCACCATTTGTAGACGCTGCTTTTTTAGGCCCCAAACTCAACTCTCTAGCAAGATCAAGAACATCCATTAAAAAATTTTCCCTGTGAAAAATGTGACAACTGTGACTCATAGAGAAAAACCATCACAGATAAAATTAACGGGTTGTGACATTGTGATACCGCAAACCGCTATCTTGTCAGTTAAAGCCCAAAGGTCCGCAGCATGTCCTTGCTTAAACGAATAAGCCCTCTTACTTCCCTCTCATTAGCGCGCGCTTTTTTGGTATACCTACCGTGTTTTAACACCGCTAGTCTAGAGCGATGCTTTCCAACCTTACTCTTCGGCCCGCTCGATACGCCTCCGTGCATACGACAGGTCATTCGCCCACGGATAGCCCATTTTAGGCATCGTTCCTTTGATCTTTTGCTTTTCGCTATGCATTGAGCCACAATGATCCAACGGGTTCAATTCTCATTTTTTTCTGTGCCCCCTCTGGCAGAGGTTGAGTGAGAGAAATTTTGGGCAACTATTGCCTGACCTTCATTATGAACATGAATAACTTGAACTATTTGCTGACCGCCGGAACGATACTTTAAAACCGCCTGCATAGTCTGATTTGCCGTATTCAAAAGTTTATTTGCCAAATTAAAAAGCCTCTCTTCATGGTAAAATCCCTGTTCCGGCAAATTAGCAAGCCTAAGACATTTCATTCCTGAACTCTGAAGCGCAAGAAATTGACCAAAAAGCATCGCCTCCGCTTCGTCTCTTGGATGCAAGGCCGGAAGTAGAGCGGATACTTCGTTTAACCTTACATCAATTCCATCTGCTGACATCCCATGTGCAACTTTTTTTAGAATTCTTTCTCCCACATCCCCATCTGTAGTTCCAGTGGCTTTTTTTAGTGTTTTTCTAAGATTTTGATGATCGAGCTTGCTTCCATCTGATAATTCAAGAGCCTCAAATTCCTTTCTCCCCGTCTCTTGATTAAGTTTATACTTCCACTTGAAAAAAGGATCTGGACCATTGTCTGCATTCGTAGCCACAGGAATAACTTCTTGTTTTTTGCCTACTTCTTGCCCTTTACTCATACACCTCCGATGTTTTATTTTTTACGTATCAAACCTTCAAAGTGATCAAAACTGTTTCCATGATTCCCCTCAAATATGCGCTAGCAATTGAGAAGCATTCTCTGTATCTCCATCAACTCCAGAAAGAACTTCTGGGCAAAATCGATAACAGCGTTTGTTTGTTTTCATTCCTGGAAGTCTTTCCCCTCTAGTAGGCGACCCATCAGCAGCAGAAAATAAAAGCTTATGCTTAATGCATATTTTTTCGACAAAGTGGTGATCTAACCCTTTGCATATCTCATTACGAAATGCGTCAGGAAATACATAAAATTCAACTCCATCATTCGTTTCCCTTCTATAGCCCATCCTATTGATCGTTCTGCTTTTGTCTTCAGGTTCACGCTCCCATGGGGTAAATCTACTTTCACCATGAGTTTCAAAGTAGCTCCTTACTTGTGAAAGCGCTTCTTTTTCTTCATGCATTCCAAGGCCCCCTCGTGCTTTCAACCAATCTTGAAAACATTTCATAACGCCTGTAGAGGCTTCTTCTATCATCCAACCAGTTATACCAAATTGTGAAGCAAGCTCACCAGCAGCTGCCATTAAAGCAAAATGGTTGAAAACTCTAATTACCTGCCCTGAAGCATCACTTGGCAAATATTTTTCCCTTATCCAACTAATAATAACCTTTACCTTGTCAATTGCCCCTTCAACATCTTCCACTAGTTGTTTTAAAAAAGCCCTCGCTGCCGTTCCATAAAACTGTGCGCACGTATTGCAAAGATACGCAGAAAAATCGGCTCCTCCTTTGAACCCATGTAAATTTTCAAATAAACCATAAACACCTGTATTTGCGGGGACTTCAATAAAACGAACTTCTTGCCCTGCCTTAATGCGCTTCCCTGCTTCATTCATAAGTTGAGCAAGACTTAGCTCTCCAGTAGAGAAAAACACGAGACGCCATGTTGCCTGCTTTTTTGCTAATCCATTCTGGGTAGCTCTCCCCTTGCCGATACCATTCCCGAGCATATAAATGACCTGCCCTGCCTCAATGGAAGCTATTTGACCAAGTTCATCAAGACACAAGAACCGATCATTGTGCAAAGAAGCTATCCCCTCCAGGCCGTTTGCCGTAGCCCGAAAAGTATGTATACCCGCTGGACTTCCCCATATGGAATTCCCTACATGTCCAGCGGTGGATTTCCCCAGAGAACTATTTCCTCTATAGTGAATACCTATATTTTCATGATGCATTAAACCAAGAAGAGGCCCTGTAAAACCCGCAGAAATGGCAAGGATTAATCTACTATTTCCACAAGCTTTTTTTGCTATTCTGTCTTTCCACTCATCCAAAGTACCAGATATGTCAGTCTTTGATTCAATTGCAGAGGGGTTCTGGTAAACTATTTTTTCTCCCTGAATATATCCAATCGTTTGTGAAGGAAGCACAAATACATGATTAAACCACCCACACTGCGTAACGCATCGCGCCCTACGCACAGGACTACACAATGCAAGGTACTCAAGCAATCGATCCTTGGCTTGCTTTTTAGGAGAAATCCTTAGCCCCATATTCAAGAGTACACCTAAAACTTTTGCTCCCTCTCCTGCTAGTAAATCCATAGGCATCGTCCACTGATGTTTGTGTCTATCAATATCCCAAAATTCCAATATGCGTCCGTGATTTTCATTTTTATGATCGCGAGTATACGCAGTCACCCAAAGAGGTGAGCATATCCAACTTCGCCCTGGAAGATCATTTTGTTTTTCCTTTAGATGCCACACACCCCTTTCATCCACTTCAAAGCCCTCGGGCAAAATATCCCTATCAAGCAGAGTATTTATCTCTGCAACACGCTCCATAGTATTTGCAATCATCTCTTCCTCTTGCAAATCACCAGCTATTTTGTGTATACTTTCATCCATAACAATTTCCTAAATATTAGGGAGAGTCTGCTTGGCTAGTAAAGCTCTCCCAAATTCAACAAGATCTAATAAATCCATTGATATGCCATATGCGCTATTCAGTTTTTCATAAAGCGCATAAGCAATATCAAAATCCTCTATTTCACGAGTTACACAGAATCTGTCATATGCTTGCGCAAGCTCTTTGAGTCTCTCAACAAATTGGAGAGCCCACCAATCATCTGTTGGAAGCATTTTTTGCCCCCTGCAAGTTAGCGACCGCTTCCCAAAATCTATCTTCGTCAACGAGTACTCTTCTGCCGATGTGAATAAAGGCTTTCCCAAAACCATTTTCTGGAGTGCGGGCTTTTAGGGCCCAAATTGCGCTTTCACTATGAGGCCATGCGCCGCTCTCGCGATTCTTGAGAGCAAAGCTTTTCACGGTAAATTTCTTAGAGTTATTGATCGTTTTTTCCTGAGTATCCTGCCCCATACGGGCCTCCTTAGGTTTAATTTCAATAACGCTATTGTCGTTCAGTTTAGACAAATAACTCCCTGACCAGTCTTTTTGGTGTGCGGGATTTATTGACCGCGGGACATCTGCAACTCGTTGTATTTGAGTTAGATGTACTGCATTTTCTGGAGAATATTAGGAGGAGGATGGAAGTTTTTTTGCGAGGCTTTCACGCAGCATCTTTAGGATTTGGCGGCGAGCATAACTTGCTTCTGGACCAGGATCAACGGCGTGCAGTCGAGCTCTTTGTTTTTTAGAAAGGCGCGCTCCGCCCATTGGATGAGGAAAAGAAAGAAACGCGGCGGGCAGGATAGGCATGGTGGCCGAGCCAAAAAGGGCAAGAGAAGCTTCTTTTACGATATGTTGGAGATAGTCGTCGGACAGATGAGTAAAGAGGCGACGGAGGCGTTTTCCTTTTCCCTTTCCTTGTAAAATTCTCAGCAATTGATGTAATCCCATTGAGATGTCGATCGATTTTCCGTCAAATATTATCGCTGGATATTCTTTATTGACATTCGTTGTATCAAAATCCAAAATGCGGGTAAGCGTGATGCCCGTTGCATCAGGATCTTGTGCAAGCCAAATCAGGGTCCAGAGCAAACACGCCATTTCTCCATCCCTTTTTTTCTTCGAAGGGTCAGTCAAAAATCTGTCTATAAAATGCTTAATGATCTTCCCGGCACTTTCCCTATCAATTACCATTGTCTGTTCCCAACGACCATCACGAACTATCGGACGTTTTAGCGGACACCCAAAAAGGTTAATTTCCCATTCTTTGATGAACGCTTCTTTTTCATCTTCAGTCCAGTCCACATTGGCAAATATCAGATTTTCCAAGAAATCCCTCCACAAAATCATGAGATGCTCATAATTTCTTAAGAAGCGTTCCCGTAGCGCGCGCCGCACTTTTGCATAGGCTTGGTCGAGATCATCCCTTTCCATAGGAGCAAATGACTTTGAGAAAACAACCGCCGGATCTTTAGGAATGGTGTCATGCCCTTGATCATCATTTTCCCATTTTTTTACTACAGTCTTAAAATGTGGAAATGCCAGCTGAACCAAATTTTTGCGGATAATAGCTTTGCCGACATTCTCTCGCCCTACAGTCGCAAAGGCTAACCTCATTTGATATGTAAGAGAATCGGTATAATTCTCTTTTTCAAACCAATCGATCTCATATGAAAATTCAGTTGAATCTGGACAATACAAAAGAGCCTCCCAATACCCTTTCTCTGCTATTGACTCCATGTCTTGCGCCAAAGTAGTTTCGACTTTCCACCACGTGACAAAGGCATGCTCGGGATTGACCTCTAAATACTGGCTGCGTAAACGAAAGCGTAGTGGGAGATAAAATCCGAAGAGCGAACAGGAACGACAAGCCATCCGCAATTCTTGAGATGGCGATAAGATGCTCATACCTATTGCATGTGCTTTAAATTGCTGGTCAAAACTTGCTTTGGATGTGAGAGGAACCCCGATCAGTAAGATTTTTTCGTAAAAATAAAATTGGACGACTTGTAGAGCTTTTTTGGATTGCTCTATAGATCGATCAATACCTTCTAGAATATTTGCCATCTGCGCGGCTAAAATTCGATATTTGCACTTAGCCATTGTTTTGGCCTTGGGCCATATTGTTATGCATGCGTTCCATGAGGTTAGCCATATGCTTCTGGCTATAGTGAGCGTAGCGCCGTGTCATGCTTGGTGACTTGTGTCCCAAGATCGCCATCAATTCCCCCTGTGTGGCACCGTTCATCGCCAAGTAGGAGGCTGCCGCATGTCGAAGATCGTGAAACCTGAAATTTTTGATGTTGGCTTGAGCAATGGCTCTCATGAAGGCATTTCTAATATCGACGACGCCGGAGCGGTTTGTTGGGCTTGAGGGCTTGAAAACGAGTCCATGCATGATGTCGGTTTTTCGACAGGAGGCGATGATTTCTTCTACTGCGGGGGTGAGCGGAAGAATTCTTCTTTCGCCGTTTTTCGTCTGTTCTAGAGTGATGAGCTTGTTGGCAAAGTCAATGTTCTCCCATTTTAAACTGACGATTTCCCCGAAACGCATAGCCAGCAAAAGTGCAAGCGAGACGATTGGATAAAGATGAGGATTCACAGAAACTTTGCAGGCCTCAAGCAGCCAATCTTTCTCTTCCAGACTCAATAACCGGTTTCTTCCCTTCCCTTCTGACGGCTTAGATACTTTGCGCATCGGGGTGTCATCGAGCCAGCCCCACTCTTTCATAGCGATGGTTAGTGCTCTGGAGAGGGCGGCGATATATCTGTTGACAGTTGATGGGTTTCGGATAGTTTCGCGAGGCGTCTTTTCTGCGAGCAGGGCGTCACGCGCTTCCGCAAGAATCGCCGGTGTCAAGTCTACCAGCAGCAGGTGTCCCAGTCGGTTCTTCCACCAAGAGAGGTAAGCTGTTTGTCTGACAACCCGATGAGGGGATTGAGAAAGCCATTGGCTGATGAATCGGTCTATCAAATCGTTGACTGTGTGTTTTTTTGCTTCAGCCGTACGAAAATGCCTCCCGTCTCTAATAGAAGACTCCGTGTCCTGAATCCACTTTTTTGCTAAGGTCCTTGTTCTAAAAGAGGCTCGCTGCGGAGGATACCCCTTTAAACGCACTTCCGCATGATACGTAATTGACCCATCCTCTCTCTTATATTCCCGCACCGTTGCCATAAGCACCCTTTTGTAAAGGGAATGAGTCTAGGAAAAATGGCAATAAACAGCAACAAAGAGATGAACAATCTCATAACCTCATGCATGTAAGCCATTGGATTTTATAGGATAGCAATAGGATATCCAGTCTAATTACGCAGTGTTTACGCATCTGAAGAATCTTTTGTCTTAAAATTGCGGAAACAAAACAAGAAATTTTGGAAAAAATCCTAGTATTTATTATCTAAGACTTTGCACTAGCTTCAATTATTTTCATGATTTCTTAATCATGTATGCTTGTTGAGGATGATTAGGATCAATGAAGACGTGTTCAAGTTCTTGAGCCTTGATCAAATCATTAAGATAGTTTTCCCTGACGTACTTTGGATGTCTCTCTAAAATAGCTGAGATTTCTCTTAATTTCAGTGGTTGCAGCATGCATAGTTCTTTGATTAGATTCTTGACTTCTTGAGGAGATGTTCTTTTTTTGAGGTTGTCAATTTTATGCTTTAACTCCTCTGATAAGGAAGGGAACCCCTCCGGCAAGGAGAGCAACTCCCCATTTAATGGGCTTATATGGGGAGCCAACTCCCCAGATAACGGTCTTGTAGGGGGAGTTGATACCCCTATATCCCCGGTTAATAATTTTTCAGTAGGAACATAGTAAGTAGTATTCCCTCCTCCTTTTTGCTCTAAAAGGCCAAGATCCCGCAGACGTCGCAAATGGCTGCTTGCAGTTAGGGTGTCTACGGCATTAATTATTCTATAATCGGCATTGGTAATCGCCCCCATCTCTCGTATCACAATAAGCGTACGAGCTTCTTCGTCTAAAAGGTTATAATCTTTGAAAGACTTCAGCCATTCAATATCTTGTTTGTCAAAAAGATTATGCATTAAAACCGCAAGCGAAAATTGATTTGATCCTCGATCGGATTCTATCAGAGGGACTGTCAAATTAGCTTCTCGCATCAAATCTCGCATAGTTCGGATACCTGTTCCTTTGGTTTCTGCAAATTTAAGATCGTGGAATACAGCGGCAATTTTTGTGTTTCTAGTGAGGGAGCCGGATTGCCCAAGCTCATCAAAAGGTTTTAGAGAATAGCCCGGGTTATTAAATTCAATGCGATTCGAATAGCGGATGATTTGTATGGCTTGGCCAGCGCGGTAGTCTCTGTGCATAAGCGCATTAGCAAGCGCCTCTCTAATCACGTCCCTTGGAATAGATGGAACATCGCTTCTTTGAAGATCCCCTGTTTTTAACTGAAAACGGACAGGTAAATCGCTCATAATCTGCGCGTGCAGCCGTGTTATAACAGTAACAAGAGCCTCGCGATACTCTATACAATAATACCTTTCCTTCGGGTTCTGAACCCATTCTGCTCCTTCTATCAAAATATAGTCGATGCGAGACGGTATTGGCATTGTTCTTCGAAGCGCAACCTTACTGCCAAAAAGCAGTAATCCTCCGATAGTTGGGAGAACATCTTTTCCCTTCTTAATCGCATGCCCAAGAGAGATCAACAACTCCTTATCATCAAGCAATAATTCGCTCGCTTTGGGGTCGATTTGCGCACGTAGTCTGCGATATTCTGTTAGAGCATCAGGGTCAATATCTTCCCATACAACGTCAGGAAAAACATCCGCTTCATATGGCACCTGTCTTCTTAACTGATACAAAAGATCCAGATCTTCAGCCGTACATCTTATATCGGACGAGCCAATACGCCGAAAGGTGCCTTTTTCCACACCATACTTTTTAATAAAGACCGGTTTATCTCTGCAAAAGGACTCCGCAATAAAAACCACAATCACAACTTTGCTATCTATAAATTCAACATTAACCTTAGGACGAATTTGAATATTAAAACTGTTCTTACATACGCCCGCTAGCTCTCCCTGAATTTTATCCGGATCATCTACACCCACAATGCTATAACGACTACTAGAAGAGACCTCTTTATTTTTCCTTAAGCCCAAAACAATATAGCCCCCGCCTAAGTCCGGCTCATTAGAAAAAGACGAAATACTCTCGGGAACGCTTTCGCCAAGCGCCGACTTTGACTCTTTTGCCTCGATCCGTTGGCACTCGTCACAGTTCTGTAACCGCTCAAGTAGTTGTGGTAGATCTAAATCCATAGAAAATGGCTTCTCCGCAGAAATTCAGCCAACAACCTGTTGGCTAATTGTAAATCTTGTGACAAAGCCCTTCTATGAGTCACCGCTGTCACAAGCGTCACAACAGCCTAACATATGAGTTGTGAAAAAAACAAAATGATTCTTACGCCAATTTTATCCACTTTAGTGCGTAAAAATTGCGTAAATATGAGAAAAATTCAGGTATATTTATCTATGAAAACTTGAATTTAATGCGTCAGAGTTCGATTCTCTCCACCTCCAAAACACCAAAGGCCGAGTCAAAGCACTCGGTCTTTTTTATTTTCTCCAAAAATTCTTAACTTTTAATTGACCCGATGATATTTATGAGCTTACTCGTGTGAGGCCATAATGTTGTTAATCTTAAAAAAAAATGAAAAAAAATCATCTTTGAAAATTTTCGGTGATCTTCTTGTCATTGCCGAAGGTAAACTCAATAAAGAAAAATTAACTCCAATTGATCAAACACAATTTCGGTTTGCCTTAGGAGGAGGATCCTTTTCAAATGAGAAGAAATATGGAGAAGCTCTTATTCTCGAAGAAAAACCTTATGTTTCCTGGTTTGAAGAGGGGAAAATGAGTACAGCAACTCAAGCCGGGTTCTCTAGCCCCTTTCTAATGGGTGTCGAAAAAACACAAGAATTGGATGCACTTTTTCATTACCAAGCAGAAGTGCCAATATCTCTAGAAGCCATCTACGAAGAGTTAGCCAAACAATATCCCCTAGGTTTTGCCATTGTGGGATACGCAATTGGCGCTGAATTTCAAGGAAGATACATGAAAAAACCACCCATTTATCATGAAAATATGGGACAAAATCTCTCCTCTTATCTGACCGAGCCTTCTCTTGAAACGCAGAAACCCTTTTGCTTCTTTGGAGTTGTCATTCCGCCTCACACTTCATTTCCAGAAAAGCAGCTCAGGAAAGCATTCTATCAAGATCCTCAGCAACCCCGTCCATCCATATTACAGAGTCATACACATGCAGCTCTTTTACAAGAAATGCCCGCAATCTTTCCAAAAAATGAAATAGATTTTTTTTCCATTTTAAAAAAACCAAGTGTTACCTCGATCGCCCACTTGCTAACTCAATCATTAATCCAAGAAGCTATTTTTGGCATATATGCTCTCGACAAAATCGTCTAATCTAAAAGTTCTGAATGCGTCTCTCCATCTCCAACTAGTTTTAAGGCTTCACTTTTACGAGTGAATCCTTTTGTTTTAATGACATACAATCACAAGTCTGCATCGAAAAACTCAGCTGCGTGAAGCTCAATTACGCAGTATTCACGCACTAGGCTGGGCGAAATGGGAGTAAAATAGCCTTTGGTTTTGATGTTTTTTCTGTTATAGTGCCATGACATTCGTGACTTCGGTGATTCATAGAGAGTTTCTGTTGCGTTGCTCATGTAGTGTCACAAAAAAGACTGTATGAATAATCTTGTTGCTTTGCATCAAAAAGCTTGTGCCGCCAGAAGA
>Ga0207097_1013_pt1 | contig 41514 bp, 40 predicted proteins | sample Alteio_BWMinHeat_87_FD_153541 | JGI IMG/M metagenome (GOLD analysis project Ga0207097, IMG submission 153541) | Enriched cells from forest soil in Barre Woods Harvard Forest LTER site, Petersham, Massachusetts, United States -... | ecosystem: Environmental > Terrestrial > Soil > Temperate forest >...
CAAGCGAGCCTCTACAGGGGTGGCAAAAGTATATGATTCAAATGAGCTGTGATGACTGCCTTATCCCATCAGCGTCTCTTATCAAGCGTATAAAAAATTAATAACGTGATTTTGGGGGGTGATAAAAGTGCAAAGAAAATATTTTTCTCTTTATCGATTATCAAAGATCCTTTATCCTCCTCATATCTATTTCTAATACTCACATTTACAGGAGCTAGTTTATGAAAAAAGAAGGACATCCTCCATACCAAGACGTTTTGTTTGTTGATACTGCAACAGGTTTTAAATTTGTTTGTGGAAGTACGCTTAAGCCAAAAGAAAAAGAAACTTACGAAGGGACAGAGTACCCAGTTTATAGAGTTCCTGTTTCTTCTGCTTCTCACCCATTCTTTACAGGAAGCAAGCAGCTTGTTGACTCTGAAGGAAGAGTAGACAAGTTTAAGAAGCGTTACATTGCAAAAAAACAAGAAACTGAAACTGAAAAAGAGAAAGAAGAAGCTGCGTCGGCTGCTAAACAAACAAAAAAAGCTAAAAAGAAATAGTCCTTAAAAGAACAAAGAGAAGAACATACAGAGAGAGTTTTTATTCTCTCTTTTTTTTCTTCTCTCTGTGCTCTCTGTGATCTCTGTGGTAAAAAATTATCGCAGAACGTTGTAGCTAATGCGTTAGCATATTTTTTACCACAGAGATCACAGAGAGCACAGAGAGAAGAAAGAAAAGAAGAATTCCGCTCTTTTTTTATCATGTCTATCCTAATATCCTGTTATTTTTCTTTTCTTAGTTAATCTCTAGGTAATCAATGATCGAAGATAAGGTGCAAAGGCTTTTAGTTCGTCTTCATGAAGTGGAAGACCTTTTAGGTAAGCCAGATGTTGTAGCGAATCAAAAAGAATACGACCCTGAATTTGCAAGCATCATTAGAGAAGAGATTGTCACTCTAGAAAATTCCATTGTAGATTTAACAAAATCCCTTGAAACCCTTCTTGTTCCTCCCGACCCTCGCGATAGCCGCACGATTATCTTGGAGCTCAGGGCTGGAACAGGGGGCGATGAAGCCGCTATTTTTGTGGGCGATTGCGTGCGCATGTACCAATACTACGCCGATAAAAATAAGTGGAAATGCGAGCTTTTTTCTTGCACTCCTTCTGAGATGGGCGGATTTAAAGAATATATTGTGGTTATCTCCGGCCATAATGTTTTCCGCTTCCTTCAGTATGAAGCGGGCACCCACCGTGTGCAAAGGGTTCCAAAAACAGAGGCCCAAGGCAGAATTCATACTTCAGCGATAACTATTGCAGTGCTTCTTGAGCCTGATGAAGAAGAAAAAATTGTCATTGATGAAAAAGATTTAAAGATCGATACCTATAGAGCTTCTGGCGCAGGGGGTCAGCACGTTAACGTGACAGACTCAGCTGTTAGAATCACTCACTTGCCGTCTGGTGTTGTTGTGACTTGCCAAGACGAGAGAAGCCAGCATAAAAATAAAGATAAAGCGATGCGCCTTCTTTCTGCAAAACTTGCTCAAGATAAAATAGAAAAGCAGAATAAAGAGATTGCAAGCCTCCGCTTATCCCAAGTGGGATCAGGCGATCGCTCAGAGCGCATTCGTACCTATAATTTCCCTCAAAACAGAGTAACCGACCACCGTATCGATCTGACTTTATATAAGCTGGACCGCGTAATGGAAGGAGATTTAGACGATCTTACTCAAGCTCTTGTGGCATTCTTTTATAAGGAAAAATTCGAAGAATGAAGATTCTTAGTGAAGTTCTTAAGCTTTCAGCAAAATATTTAGAAGATCATAAGATTTCTAGAGCTAGGCGCGATGCCGAAGATTTGCTTGCGTTTGTATTAAATATTAAACGGATCGATCTTTACATGCAGTTTGATCGTCCTTTAGATGAAAAAGAGCTAGATGCTTATAGACCGCTTTTAAAACGCAAAGCACAAGGCGAGCCTGTAGAATACATTTTGGGGAAAGTCGATTTTTATCATTGCGTATTGCATGTGACTCCGGATGTCTTAATCCCTCGCCAAGAGACAGAAATTCTTCTAGATAAAATTTGTAAAACACCAGATTTAGGAAAAGTTATTTGGGATGTTTGCTGCGGGCCTGGAACTTTGGGGATTGCCTTAAAAAAAGCAAGACCCGAGCTTGATGTGACCCTTTCTGATATCAGTCCAAAGGCTCTTGCTCTTGCGCAAAAAAATGCAGTCTTAAACCAGGTAGAAGTGAATTTTCTAGAGGGCGACTTGCTTTTTCCTTTTAAAGGCCAAAAGGCAGATGTGATTATTTGCAACCCTCCCTATGTGAGTGAGGCTGAATACGAGGAGTTAGAAAACGAAGTAAAAAAAGAGCCTCGCTTAGCCCTTGTCGCAGAAAATGAAGGGTATGCGTTTTATGAGCGCTTAAGTAAAGAGCTTCCTTCTTACTTAAATAAGGGGGGTAAAGCTTTTTTTGAGATTGGTTTTGCTCAGGGGGAACGTATTAAATCTTTATTTAATTCTGAGATATATAAGAAAAAATGGGTAGAAAAAGACTTTGCAGGCCATGATCGTTTCTTTTTTCTTGAAATGGAATAAAGATCTCCTCTATCCTATTGTCTCTATAAATATAGAGTAAGCACATGTTTGGCTCATTAACAGAAAAATTCCAGAATCTTTTTTCCTCTTTAGCGAGTAAAAAAAAGTTTACAGAAGAGAATATTGCCGATGCTGTAAGGGATGTTCGTCTTGCCCTTTTAGATGCTGATGTGAACTACACTGTTGCATCTCAGTTTATTAAGAGAGTGAAGGAAAAAGCTGTAGGAGAAGACGTTTTAAAAGCGGTAACCCCTCATGAACAATTCATTAAAATTGTGCATGATGAGTTAGTAGCTCTTATGGGATCTGAGGAAAATCCTCTTAATGTGAATGGCTATCCTGCTGTGATTATGCTTTGCGGCCTTCAGGGCTCGGGTAAAACAACGCAGTGTGCCAAGCTTAGCTACTATTTAAAAAGAAAAGAGGCAAATAAACGGATTTTAATTGCTGCTTGCGATTTAGCAAGACCCGCTGCTGTAGAGCAAATTAAGACGCTTGGAAGCTCTATTGAAGTGCCTGTTTTCTTTATTGAGGGAGAAAAAAATCCGGTTGTAGTTGCTAAAAAAGCGCTTGAAAAAGCAAAAGCCGAAGGCTTTGATATCTTGATTGTCGATACTGCAGGACGTTTGCATATCGATGAAGAGCTTATGGACCAGCTTAAAGAGATGAAGCAGGCTCTTAATCCTCAAGAGATTCTTTTTGTAGCGAATGCAACAACCGGGCAAGACGCTGTGAAAACAGCGCAAGAGTTTGATCAGAAAATAGGGATTTCGGGCAGTATTTTAACGATGCTCGATGGAAGTGCAAGGGCCGGGGCCGCCATTTCTATTCGAGAGATCACACAAAAGCCTTTGAAATTTGAGGGGATAGGCGAGAAGGTTGCAGATCTTCAGCTTTTTAATCCTCGCTCTATGGCAGACCGTATTTTGGGCATGGGAGATATTATAAATCTTGTGCGGAAAGCCGAAGAGCACATTGATACGAAAGAAAGAGAGAAGTTAGAAGAAAAATTTAAGAAAGCCTCATTCACCTACGACGATTATCTCAAGCAAATGGGAATGATGAAAAAAATGGGCTCTTTAAAAAGCCTTTTAAAAATGCTCCCAGGAATGCCTGATATGGGCGATCTTGATTTTTCTGAAAAAGAATTTGTACGCCTTGAAGCCATGATTTTATCGATGACGCTCCAAGAAAGACAAGAAGCTGTTGAGTTAGTTCCTTCTAGAAGACGAAGAATAGCCTTGGGCAGTGGAACAACAATAGACGATGTCAATAGAATGGTGAAAAGTTTTAAAAGGCTCAAACAGTTTGCAAAAGATATGCCAAATTTAAAGAAACAATTTTTAAAGATGAATAAATAGGAGAAATACTCATGGCGCTAAAAATTCGCTTGAGACAACAAGGACGTACAAATCGTCAAACATATCGTCTGGTTTTAACAGATGTTCGCTCACCAAGAGATGGTAAATATATTGAAATGCTCGGCTGGTACAATCCTTTTCAAGCAGAAGGAAATATTTCTGTGAATGCAGAAAGATTGCTTTATTGGCTTGGATTTGGCGCGCAACTTACAAATCAAGCTGCAGTACTTATTAAAAAGGCTGCTCCTGAAGTGCTAAAAGATTTTACAGCAAAACAAGAAGCGCACCGTGTAAAAATGGCAGGCAAAAGAAGAGCTCTTAGAAAAGCTGCTGCTCCTGCTAAGACTGAAGTTGCTCCAAAGGCTGCTAAAGCTCCAAAGGCTGCGAAGGCACCTAAGGCGTCTAAGGCTTAGCGTATATGCTCATTGATATCCTCTCTTTATTTCCTGAATATTTTCGGGGGCCTTTTGATGTTAGTATTCTAAAAAAGGCGCAAGAGAGCGGAATCATTGAAATTAATCAGGTGGATATCCGCTGTTTCAGTAAGAATAAGCACCATAAAACAGATGATCGCCCCTTTGGGGGAGGTCCCGGAATGGTGCTTATGCCGCAGCCTACAGTGGATGCCATTAGAAGTTGTAAAAGGGAAGATTCCCATGTGATTTATCTGTCGCCTCAAGGGAAAAAACTTGATGCGGCTATGTGCCAAAGGCTTGCAATCCACTCTCATTTGGTCTTAGTGTGTGGCCATTATGAGGGCTTAGATGAGAGAGTGATCGAAAAAGAGATAGATGAAGAGATTAGCATTGGAGACTATGTGCTCACTAATGGATGTCTTTCGGCTATTGTTCTTCTCGATGCTGTAGCTCGATTTATCCCTGGCGTTTTAGGAAATGAGGAAGCTGCAAAGTATGATTCATTCCAAAATGGCATATTCGATGCTCCTCATTATACGAGGCCCGTGGAATTTGAAGGAATGCAAGTTCCTGAAGTTTTAAGAAATGGAAACCATTCTCAGATTAGAGAGTGGAGACAGAACCAAGCTTTAAAAAAAACAATTAGAGTCCGCCCCGATTTAATAGAGGGCCTAAAGGAGAGAAAATGAACCAGTGTGATATCATTCAATTAATTGAGAAAAAACAGCTCAAAACAAATCTTCCTAAATTTCGCGTTGGAGATACTATCGCTGTCCATACACGCATTATAGAAGGTGAGAAAGAGCGTGTTCAAATATTTACAGGAACTGTTATTGCAAAAAAAGGATGCGGACTTTCTGAAACAGTTTCTTTATACCGCGTATCTTATGGTACAGGTATGGAAAGAGTGTTCACTATCCACAGCCCAAAAATTGCCAAAATCGAGATCACTTCAAGAGGCGATACACGCCTTGCAAAACTTTATTACATCAGAGGCGCTCTTGGTAAAGCTGCTAAAGTGAAGAAACTCCTTGGCAAAGCCGCTGTTATCGAAGCCCCAGCTCCAGAAGCGGACGCTTAATCTTAAGAGAAGAATTGAAAAGGGAGAGAATCTTTCTTTTTTCTTTCTTCTCTCTGTGCTCTCTGTGATCTCTGTGGTAAAAAATATGCTAACACGTTGAATCCAACATTTTTGCAATATTTTTTACCACAGAGATCACAGAGAGCACAGAGAGAAGAAAGATTTTTTGTTTTCGTTTTGAATCTGTGTAACTGAGATCGACAATGCGGCAAGAATCTATTTCGAGGAACCTCCTTGTTTACGAGCAAGAAGCTCGCTCTAAAGGTTTTCATTTAATAGCAGGCGTTGATGAAGCTGGCAGAGGTCCTCTTGCAGGTCCTGTTGTAGCAGCAGCTTGTATTATCCCTTATGGCGTGATTATTGAAGGAGTTGATGATAGCAAAGCTCTCAGCGCCGAAAAGCGGGAGCATCTTTACCAAAGGTTGACAGGCGATTCAAGTATTTGCTATGCTATTGGCATTATCTCCTCTGTTGTTATTGATCAAATTAATATCCTCCAAGCGACCTTTTTAGCTATGCTAGAGGCTGTAAAAGGACTTGCCAAGCAGCCAGACTATGTTCTTGTAGATGGCAATTTAACTCCCCGTTTCCCTATGCCCGCGAAAGCCATAATCGATGGCGATGCTTTATCTCAGTCTATTGGAGCAGCCTCCATTATTGCAAAAGTCACTCGGGATAAGATGATGGAAGAATACGCAGCCAAATACCCTCATTTTGGGTTTTCCAAACATAAGGGATACGGGACAAAGGGGCATTTAGCGGAAATTGCACGCCATGGGCCAACTCCCATTCATCGCTTTAGCTTTTCCCCCATTAAAAAGGGTTGACACCGAGGGGTGAATGGGTTACATTTTACCTCCAAATCGAGTACTAAATGATTAAAAGCATGACGGCCTTTGGCAGGGCTGAAAAAATAACTTCTAGTGGACGCTTTGTTTTAGAGATCCATTCTGTAAATCGCAAAACCTTAGATATTGCTCTTTATATTCCTAAAGACCTTATCCGCTTCGACATAGATCTTAGGCAAATGATTGGAGAAGTGGTTCAAAGAGGGTCTGTCACGCTTAGATTAAGCGTTACTTTAGATCAAAATTCTACCCATCTTTTTTCTACCTATAGAGAAAGGTTAAAGCCTTTAAAAGAAGGATGGAGTAAAATAGCAGAAAGCCTAGGACTTGATCCTAAAGAGGAAATTAATTTACCTTTTCTTTTAAGGCAGTTAGAAGCCACAGCTTCTCCTGATCTCTATCCTGATGACGAGGAGATAAAAACTATTTTAAAAGAGCTTGCTACCGAAGCTTTATCTTTATTTAGCGAGAGAAGAAAGCAAGAGGGCCAAAGTCTTTTAGAGGATATGGAAGCAAGGCTTAAGGCTATAGAAAAAGATGTCCTTAAAATTAAGAATAAAGCCCAAGATGCAGTAAAAAAATATAGAGAAAAACTTTTAGAAAGAATTAAAGAAGTAAGTACTGGAGAAGAGTGCGATGAGCGCATTTTAAGGGAAGTTGCCCTTTATGCGGAAAAAGTGGATATTACAGAAGAGATCATTAGACTAGAAACCCACTTAAAGCAATTTTCTAAAGAACTCCACACTTCTCAAAAAAGCATAGGGCGTACCTTGGATTTTATGATCCAGGAGATGCATAGAGAAATCAATACAATCGCTTCAAAATCAGCTGACATCGAAATTTCTTCTCTTACTATAACGATTAAAAGTGAATTAGAAAAAATTAGAGAACAAGTACAAAATATTGAGTGATGCATTTTTATGGCTTTAAAGCTCCTTAACGGTTTAGAAAAAGGCTTACTTTTTGTAATAAGTGCTCCTGCAGGTACGGGCAAAACAACGCTTGTAAGAATGCTAACTAAAGAGTTTAGCTGCGTTGTAGAAAGCATTTCTTGCACAACGCGTCCTATCCGTTCTAATGAAGTCGCGGATAAAGATTACCATTTCCTCTCTTTAGAAACGTTTCAGAATAAAATAAAAGCAGGCGATTTTTTAGAGTATGCCGAAGTGTTTGGTAACTACTACGGAACCTCCAAAGAATATGTAGAGAAGCAAAGAGCAAGTGGTAAGCATGTTGTATTAGTGATTGATACCCAAGGCGCCATGCAGCTAAAAGGAAAAATTCCGGCAGTGTTTGTATTCATCAGCCCTCCTTCCTTAGACGAATTAAAGGTAAGGCTGATGAAAAGAAAAACAGAGAGTATAGAAGTGATTGAAGAGAGGCTTTCTTGGGCTAAAAAAGAGCTTGAGATGGTTTCTTCTTATGATTATCACATTGTGAATGATCATTTAAATATGGCTTATGAAATACTTAGAAGTATTATCATCGCAGAAGAACATCATGTGCGCAATTAAGAGGAGAAAATATGGGCAGAATGAAAGAAAACTTAACAAACGAGAAGTTGAAAGGGCTTTTTAACAGCAATTTTGACCTTGCTAACTATGCAATTAGCATTGCAACGCGAGATATCAGATTAGGCAAAGAAGTGAATGCCGATAATATTTTAGAAGAAATTGTAAGAAATCCTAAAGCAGCGATAGACCAAGCCAAAGACGAAGAAGACTTTGAATAAAAAGAAAATTCTTATTACATCTGCCCTGCCTTATGCCAATGGACCGCTTCATTTTGGTCACATTGCGGGGGCTTATTTGCCAGCTGATTGCTATGCAAGATTTCAGCGTTTAAAAGGGCATGATGTACTCTATATTTGCGGATCCGATGAACATGGGGTTGCCATCACTCTAAGCGCTGATATAGCAAAAAGAGCGCCTAAAGAGCATGTGGATATTTTTCATGCCCAGATAAAAGGTTTTTTTGAGCAGTTGAATTTTCATTTCGATCATTATTCGAGAACAACATGGGAAGGTCATGTTGCCACCACGCAAGAATTCTTTAAAGATCTTTTAGAAAACGGCTATATAGAAGAAAGAGTCACAGAGCAGCTTTTTTCAGAGCAAGATAAACGGTTTTTAGCCGATCGCTATGTTGTAGGTACTTGCCCTAAATGTCACTTCCCCCAAGCAAGAGGGGATGAGTGCGGCAAATGCGGCGCTAGTTTCGAAGCAACCGATTTGCTCTCTCCCAGATCAAAACTAACAAGTGCCCCCTTAGTTTTAAAGCCTACTAAGCACTGGTTTTTACGCTTTGACCTCTTTAAAGATAAATTAAAAGAGTGGATCGATAAAAAAGAGTGGAAGGCAAACGTTTTAAATTTTGCGAAAAGTTATATCGATGATCTGCGCCCGCGCGCAATCACCCGCGATTCTGATTGGGGAATCCCGGTTCCGCTTGAATCTGCCAAAGGAAAAGTCTTTTATGTCTGGTTTGATGCTCCTATAGGCTACATTTCAGCCACAAGAGAATGGGCAGAAAAAAAAGGCACACCAGATGCCTGGAAAGATTACTGGTGTGATGACCAAACAAAATATGTCCAATTCATAGGAAAAGACAATATTCCTTTCCACGCCGTCTTTTTCCCTGCAATGATTATGGGCCAAAATCAGCCTTATAAACTTGTTGATGAGCTTCCTGCAAACGAATTCTATAATCTAGAAGGCAGACAGTTTAGCAAGTCAGAAGGATGGTACATCGATCTAGAGAAGTTCTTTAAGAAGTTTAGCGTCGATCAAGCGCGCTATGCAATAGCTGCAAATGCCCCCGAATCACAAGACGCTGAATTTACCTGGAAAGACTTCCAGATGCGCTGCAATAGCGAGCTTTTAGGCAAGCTTGGCAATTTAGTAAACCGCGTTCTTGTTTTTGCTTCTCAGCACTGCCAAGCCAAAATTCCAGGCGATTTTAAACTCGATGATCAAGATGCTGCGTTTCTCTTAGAAATCAAACAAGTGGTTCAAGAAATTGAAAAAGCTTTTGAAGGCTTCCATTTAAGAAAAGCCTGCCAGCTCATTATGGAGCTTGCCCAGTGTGGAAATGTGTACTTCAATGCCAAAAAACCATGGGCTTTAGCTAAAAATCCCGAGACCTTGGCTCAAATGCGCGCAGCTGTTTTTTGCTGCCTTGAGTGCATTAAGTGTCTTGCCATTGTAAGCTCACCTGTAATCCCTGAAACTGCCCAAAAAATGTGGCATCTTCTTGGATATAAAACACAATTAATAAACGGTACCTGGGATGATCTGATTTCCACCCCCCTAGATTCCCATCAGAATCTACCCCCTCCAGCCATTCTTTTTTCTAAAATAGAGGACGAAATGATAGAACAAGAAATGAAAGACCTAAATAAACTAGCAGAAGAGAAAAATGCTCCGGCAGTCGTTTTAAAAGAGCAAATCTCTATAGACGACGCTAAAAAGCTAGACCTTCGCGTTGCTGAAATCTTAAGCGCTGAAAGAGTGCCCAAAAGCAAAAAACTCCTAAAGCTTTCTATGGACCTAGGTTTTGAGAAAAGAACCGTCGTAGCAGGAATAGGCGATAAAATCGAAGCCCTTGAAACCCTCATCGGCAAGCGCGTCATCATCGTCGCCAACCTAAAACCCGCAACCCTTATGGGGATCGAAAGCCAAGGCATGCTCCTAGCAACGGAAAGCGACGGTAAAATCATTCTTCCCGACCTAAGCGCCGCTGCCCTCGGCTCCTCCGTTAGCTAATAATTCAGTAGTTTCACTAGTATAAGGCTTTGTTATTATGAATTTATTGTTTCGAAATATTGTTGCTTGTTGTTTATTTATATTTTTAGTTCAGGTTCCTACTAAGCTTTTGGGACTTGAGATGAAATATTGCTCTATTAGAGATACAGTAAAACATGAAGCCAATCAGAAGCTTCTAGAAGCTGTTTTAGAGAAGGAACTTGCTAATCTAGATTCCAGCATGACTCTTGCTGATCAAGCTAATTATCTAAGCACAAGAATTACAAAGATTGCGAGCACCCTATTAAAGCAAGGATTTTTAGCCGACGCTTATGAGATACCAAAATCTGATCGGAACTCGATCCTATCTTTTAATTGCTTTGCTTTGTGGGAAGGAGAAAGAAATACAAAGGGACCAATCCCTCTTACTTTTTTCGTTTATATTTGGCCATCAGAAAAAGTAGCATTAAAACATAATTCTTCTAACCCTCTTAATTGCCACTATGCTTCCACTATTCATAGCCATCCCATACCCTGTTCTTTCGCTGTGTTGCAAGGAGCTCTTATTCAAAAAAATTACGAATGTATTGGATCAGATCAGGTGGCTAAAAGTGTTCGCCTTATCGAGGAAGAAATATTTCGAAAGGGAGAAGGGCATGTCGATAATTTGACAAAACCATGTATCCATCAATTATATAACAAGGAGCTCGGTTCAAAAATTTGCTTATCACTACACGCCTATGGATTATCATCGGAAGAAAAAGTTATGACATGTTTTACAGAAACTCTCTCTGATTGTACATACAATCATGTAATTTTTAAATAAAGAGGCAATATGACTATATCAACTTGGTTACTTGGGGCTAAGATAGCTCTCATAGCAGCAACGGGCGTTGAACAAATGGAGTTGGAAGGACCAAAAAAGAGCTTGGAAGAAGCGGGAGCGATCGTTTTTATTGTTTCTCCTGAAGAAGGTAAAATTCGCGGGTGGGATTGTTATGCTTTGCAACCAAGAGATGAATTCAATGTAGATGTACTTTTAAAAAATGCCTCCGCAGAAGATTTTGATGCTCTTGTCATTCCGGGAGGTATGTTTATAGACGACATACGACTTGCTGAGAATGCGAGTGCCTTTGTTTTAGGTTTTAAGGATAAACCGATAGCTTCTATATGCCATGGCCAGCAGTTACTTATCGACCCAGGATTTTTAAAAGACAAAACTGTTACATCTTATCCAGGGATTGCAATTGATATTGTTAATGCAGGCGGACATTGGGTTGATCAAGAAGTTGTGCGTGACGGACTTTTGTTAACAGGCCGAAAGCGCTCTGATACAGAGGCTTTTGATAAAGCGTTAGTTGAGTTCTTGAAAGAGCACAAGGACAAAAATCCATTATAAAAAAACTAAGCTAAGGAGAGTTATAAGAAACAAAAGTACGAGCAAACTCTTTGTCCCATTAGGGACAGCGGTACGTAGCCAGGGCGTGACGAAGGAACCCCTGGAAAACGTGAACAACAAAATCGCACTCCATCGGAGTGCAGGATAGCAAAAAGAACCTAAAAATCTTGTTTTCTAAGTCCAAGATTCCAGCACTCCTAAGGAGTGCATTTTTAGATTCATTTTATCCAGGGGTTCCTTCGTCACCCCTGGCTACGTACCACTGTCCCTAATGGGACAAAGAGTTTGCTCAACCTTGGCGTTGATTCAGAAAAAAACATAAAAATCTGTCCGACCTTCTTAACTTTCCTTGATCTTTACCATTTTCCCTTGCGTGGTTAGCCAATGGAAAAAAGCCAAGAAGATAAGATCATCTCCGCATTTCTAAATTGAAAGAATTCGTAGATCTAGTATCGTTATCCAAAACGCGCGTATTTTAAGGAAAACGATCATGAAACTATCCCCCTTCTTCACAACAATGGCATTTTTGGTTTTGACCAAAATCGCTGTCTGCCAGTCCAATACATTTGATCCAAACCGAATTATCGAATTCACGAATGCCTTTATTTTAGAGGAGGCAGCAATTATACAGACCGCGTTTAATAAACCTGTCGTGGAATTTCATGAGGCGATTGTGATTGGAGCGGGCATATCCGGCCTTCAGGCAGCAACGGTTTTAAAAAATGGAAATGTTGATGTGAAAATTTTAGAAGCTAGACCTAGAATCGGCGGCAGAATTGTTACCGCAACTATGGATGGCGCCTATGCTGATTTAGGTGCTTCTTGGCTGCATAATACTCCGGCTAATCCATTAGCATTTTTGGCAAATAATTTAGGTATTCCCTTGATACCAACGCCTGTTACGCCAACCGATTATGCTATATTTAATAATGGAACTAAAGTTAGTCAGACTGATATAAACACTCTATTTTTTTATTCACCAGATCTAACTACCTCATTAGTGAATCGCCAATATGTTAGTTGTGGATCGCTTGAAAATGCAATTAATTGTTTTGTACTAAATACAATACCATCACCGTTGATTCCTTACGCAATGTATTCTTATAATTTTGATCTCGCTGCTTGGTTTGCTGCCAACACAAATGGTATTTCGGCAACTGTTGCCCCAAGCTATCTTCCTTTGCACCATGATGCTTTGCCTTCCATTGGATATACCAATTTTATTGATGAAATTTTCGATGTTAATTCATTGGATATTAGATTGAACTCTGTAGTAGATAAAATTGATTATACTAAAGATTATGTTATTATTAATACAAAGGATGGTAGGACATTTGTCACAAAGTATTTAGTTATTACAGTGCCGATTGGAGTTTTAAAAGAAAATTCGATTCAATTTGTTCCAAGTTTGCCGACAAATATTCAGACTGCAATACAAAACATGGGAAATGGATTAATGAACAAAGTATATATGCAGTTTGATCAAATTTTTTGGGACAATAGTTTAGCATTTAGTTTGCTTTACACAGCAAATCCATTAGTTAATTATTATATGATATTTAATTTTGGTAGGTATGTGAATAAACCGATTTTACTTACATTTTCTATTGGAGAATTTGCTGCGTTATTAGAAAAAATGTCAGACAGTGAAATCATAGATAGCGTAATGAATCAAATCCGTTTAATTTATCCGACAGCCCCAGATCCTATAGAGACAATTATTACAAGATGGGGGCAAGATGAATTTTCTAAGGGTGCCTATTCCTATCCTTCCCTTAATACGACTTTTCAAGATTATACCAATTTAATGACGCCCGTGCAAAATAGATTGTTTTTCGCAGGAGAGGCTGTGAATATAAATATAAATGGTTCAGCAGATGCAGCTTATATATCTGGAGAAAATGCAGCAACGCAAATTTTAAACATTATTCATTCGCGCTAAAACCAGTTGCATAAAAAAGGAGGCTCCTCTCTTATTTTATGTGGGGTTAAGGTCGGGGAGTTTTTCTTTTTTCTCTTTTTGAGCGGGTAAGGTAGGGGGTGTTATTGGCTTTTTGGGAGCTGCAGTCTCTTTTTTTTCTGGTTTTGGAGTGGGGGCTTCGCTTAAGTTAGCCATTTTTCTTTGTAAGGAGAATATCCAAAGAAGGGTAGCTATTAGAAAACATGCCAGAATCCCAATGATATAATAGAGTAAGAGAGAAGAGCGAGGAGAGGAGAGGGGCGTTTCTATAGCAGGAATTGGCGCTGTTTGCTGAGGAGGTGTTGCTCTAGCTTCTAGTGCGGGCAAAATTTGAAGTGCGTGCGCAGGAAGAGTAGCGGTTCTTTTTTCTTTTTTAACAGTGTCCCACCAGCTGATGGAAATTTCAGGCAATATGCACGTGCCATCCTTTTGGGGGATAATCGTATATTGATTTTTACGCGTGCTTTCAATGACACCTTCTAAAACTTTTTCTTGATCTTCTGGCTTATCGGCATAAACTTTAAAGGCTGAGCTTTGTTCTTCTAAATGGGGAAGCTGGCTGGCTTTTAATCCTTCTGCTTTAATGAGGATAGTGCGGGAAAAAGGCTCTCCTACGCGTAGCGTTTGATTGTCTCTCCACTCTTCTTCCAAAGTAAGGGCTTTTGCTGGCAGCCAGGGTGATACTTCCGGGATTGCGGGCTGTATGTCGATCTCAATCTCTTTTGTCATTAAAGTAAAAGGTTTTAGCTCATTGAAACCTTGCATCATAAAAAAGAGATTATTGTGCTCTTGTCCCTTTCTTCTTTGTGGTATTGCTCCTTGAATAGCTATAGGAGAAATTGTTAGAGATCCTGCTTTTAAAGGAGTGATAAGGTAAGAAAATTCAACAACATTAAGCAATATTCCATCGATGACCTTCTCTTCTAATTTGGGCTCCTCTAGAAGCTCTACAATAGCGTCTTCCACCTGGATTTTTTGTGTTTGGACATTATAAAGCGGCAATTTAGAGCTAAGATACGCTCTATAGGTAAAAGGTTCATTTTTGTAGGGAGAAAGGTTGCTAACACTAGCACTAAATTCGGCTGCAAGGGCAGCAGAAATGATGCTTACAAATAATGTGGATAAGGGAATAAAAAAAGATTTTTTTACCATGGGTCAACATCCTCTTTGGTACCATTTTTCTTAGATTCGAGATAGAATTTTTTCTTTAAGAATGACTTGGGGGTATTTTTAATCTGATTAAGCCAAAGATCGGCATCTAGATCTTCCTCTGAACGAGGCGGCAGCTTTTCTTTTTCTTGCTGAGGAGGAGGCCTCTCTTCTTCGGGCTCTTTTGTTTCCTCTTCATTTTTGGGCGATTCTTTTTCTTGAGTATCGTCTGCCTTTTTTTCTTCTTCCGATTGCTTTTCTGTATCTTGCTTTTGAGGGCCGCCCTCGTTTTGCCCTTTTTGCTGCTTTTGATCTTTGAGGATGCTTTTGATTAGTTGGCAATTGTCTTCAGCTTCCATATGATCTGGCCATTTTTCGAGTACATCTTCGTAAGCTTTAATAGCCTCTTGGAGCTTATTTTGTTTTGCAAGAGCATTACCCAAATTGTAAGCTGCGCTAGAAGCAACTTCTTTTCGCTTTGATTGCCTGAACATCTCTTCAGCAGCTTTATAATCGCCCATGCGATAGTAGGCAACTCCCTTTCTATAAGGATCTTGGAAGGCATCACTAGCGGCCTCGTAATCTTCTCTTTCGTACGCCTGATTAGCTTTTTGTTCTCTATTGTAGAAATAGCTTGGAAGAGATGCTTCTGCAGAAGTAGGGAGGAGGAAAAGAAGGAGGGAGAAAATGTATCCTCTTCGATACCAAAAAAGAAAGAAAGGAATTGCAGGCAGAAGAAACAGATAAAAGTGCTCTTGCCAGAAACGCTGCTTTTTATGCGTCTTTTCTTGGAGCTCGCTCTTTTTTTCTAGATCTTCAAAGATAAGCGCTATCTGCTCTCCATGCCCTGCATCAAAATAACGCCCTTGTCCAATGCTGCTGATTTCTGAGAACTTCTCTTTTTCTAACTTCGATACGATCGGAATTTCGTTTTTTTTGATTTTTAGAGGAGCGCCTTCCAAGGTACCAACGCCTATGGTATAAAGAATGATTCCTTTTTCTCCTAGGCTTTTAGCTCTCTGGATAGCGCTTGGATCATCAAAGCCTCCATCGCTAATCACGACAATTGCGTCATTATTGCCCGCCTCATTTTCTAGCATTTTTTCTGCCATCTGAAGAGCAGGTGTTAGCTTACTTCCTTGGACATAGATAAGATCGGTATCTAAAGAAGGAAGAAGATGACGAATCGTTTCTTTATCTTCTGTCATGGGTACAATCATATGAGGATCTGCAGCAAAAGCGATAAGCCCGATTTTAACTCCTTTGGACATGTTAAGAAGGTCCTCGATTTTTTGCTTGGCCCTCCCTAATCTTGAAGGGCTAATATCTTTAGCATTCATCGATTCAGAAAGATCGAGGAGAATTACCAAATTTTGATCGCGTGTAAAAGTGGGGCTTTCGCGAAAATCAAAGCGGGGGCCAGCTATTGCAATGACAAGGCAGCTCCAGACAAGCGACCAGAGTAGCAAGTGAATCCCCACTTTTTTTTTCTTGGCTTCGCCTCCTATAAGAAGATAGGGAAGTAGATGTTTATCGATAAACTTTTCTAGCTGATGGGCGCTTTTTTGTCTCTGATAATAAAGAAAAAAAAGTCCGGCGATTAGGGGAATGACAAGCAGCATCCAAAGCCAAAGAGGATGGGCAAAATGGAAGTGACTAAAATCCATAGCGCTCTCTCCTATTTAATAACTGAATCAGGGTAAGAAGTAGCAAGACAAGTAAAGAAAGGCTTAAAGGGTATTGATAAAGCGGCTCGCGAATAAGAAATAGCGTTTCATTCGCCTCGCTCTTTTCAAGCTCACCAATTTTAGCATAAATGTAGCTGAGCATTTTGGGGTTTGTTGCCGAAAAATATTTTCCTCCGGTTTCTTTAGCTATCTCTTTTAATAATTCTTCATCCATAGGCACCTCGGCCATGCCGTAGCCTCCAAGCTGATTAGGAAAAGGAACTAAGCCCTTTTTGCCTATGCCAATAGTGTAGATGCGTATGCCGTATTGCTTAGCTAGCTTGGCAGCTTTCAAAGGAGGAATGCTGCTTGCGTTATCTTCCCCATCGGTTAATAGGATAAGCACGCGCGAACCTGTTGGCCTTTCTCTGAGCGTTCGCACTCCTAATCCAATAGCATCTCCAATGGCAGTTGCAAGGCCTGCCATTCCTGGAGTAGCATCATTTAGCATGCTGCAGACAGAAGCTGTATCTAAGGTGAGAGGCACATTTAAATAGGCATTTTGCCCAAAAAGAATTAGACCTAGCCGATCTCCTTGCCGCCCTTTAATGAAATTACTAATCACTTCTTTAGTGACATCTAAACGGCTTACTGCTTTCGCAGGGGTTGAAAAATCGAGCGCTTGCATAGAGCCAGAAATGTCAACGGCTAGCATAAGATCATATCCTTTATTTTTGGTTTGCTTAAATTGATCCACATTTTCAGGCTGCATAAGAGCCATGATAAGCAATATCCAAGATAGGGAGAGAAGACCGAAGAAGGTGAAATTGCTTCTTTTCTTGGCTGCTAGCGGATTTGGAAAGATATTTTTCAACCTATCTACTGCAGGAAAGTGGATCTCTGCTGTTTTATCTTTTTCTTTTGGCAAGGTAGGTAGCAGGAAGCGAAGAATGAAGGGCAAGGGAAGAAGGAGTAAAAACCAAGGAGAATGAAAATGGAACATATTAATTCACCCAACATCTAGCAGCTTTTATTAAAACTTTAATCTCTTCAAGCGATAAATCTTTATGGAGAGGGGCGTAAGGGATTTCTATGAGCAGCTTTCCTTTTTCAGTCCAATCAAATTGCTTGGGGTCGTGTGCTTCTAGCCACTTTAACCAGTCACTACCCACAAGCCCTGCGCATTCTTTGCGAGGAAAGCGCTTTATTGCAATACGGCGTAAGTACTCCGATAAAAAGGCGATTGTCTCAAAAGAAGTGGAAGAAGATAAATTTTTTTCTAGATGATCTAATTTCTTAAATGTATCTTTTTTCCAACTTCTTAAATAGTCCAAGCGTTTTTTAAGGAAAAAGATCCCGACTGCAAAACCAAGGATTAAGATCCACCAGCCACTCGATAAAGGCCAAGCGCTAATGCTATCTAATCCTTCAATATCGTGTAATTGTTCTAAAGGAGGCATTTTTTCCTCTTGGCTTCGCGATGAATATCTGATTCTGTAGAAAGTTCTATTAAAGGGATTTTAAAACGCTTAGTAAGAGCGTTAAGCATTTTACGGTTTTCCTCCCACTTAGCAGCATAAGTTTTAAGCCCTTTAATGCTGTTTGTGTTGACATACACCTTCTCTTTATCCTGCGAAGAAAAGCCGATAACGCCTGCAGCAGTAAGGGCTTGATCGGCTTTGTCATTAATGGAAATAAAGATGACCTCGCAGCTTTTGTTGAGATGGCTTAACCCCAAGTACTCCTCCGAAAGATCCATAAAGTCGCTAATCACATAGATTAATGACCCTGGGCGGGCGACTTTGCAAAGATGCTTTAGAGGGGTTTCTAAAGAGACCTGATGCTGCTCTATAGGAGGCTCAGTAAGTATTTTAAGCATCATAGAAAGCCCTTGGCGTGTATGCTTAGGGGAAAAATAATGCAGACCTCCTGGCACATCGCCAAAAAAACAAGCGCTAATGCGCTCTTGATGGGCAAGAGCTTTCCATCCAAGAAGAGAGCTCAAGCGGGCAGCTTGGATCGATTTAAACGTATTTCTTGTGCCAAAGCGCATGGTAGCGTTCATGTCTACACAGATGATTATGTGCCGCTCTTTTTCTTCTTTAAAAAGTTTTAAATGGGGAGCGCCTGTGCGCGCAGTCACTTTCCAGTCGATATTGCGGATATCATCTCCTGGAACATATTCACGCACGGCATCAAAGTCTAAGCCCTGTCCACGAAAAGGGGAGTGGTAATTGCCACTCGCTTTGGAGCTGGCCTTGCGGCGTGCAAGCTGCATCTTGCCTGGTTTACATTCTTTATAAGAAAGGAGGTCGTTAAAATCGGGATAAAGCATATGCACCCAGGTTTAAGGAATAGCCACTACATCTAATAGCTTGCGGATGATTACATTCCGCGAAATTCCGTCCGCCTCCGCTTCGAAGGAGGGATAAATGCGGTGTCTTAAAATGGGAAAGGCTACCTCGTGAATATGCGTTGGAGTGACATATTCATCTCCTCTTAGCCAGGCAAGGGCTTTAGCGCACCTTATAAGAGCGATAGTTGCCCTTGGAGAAACTCCATGAGCAATCCATTTAGCGAGTTCAGGGTCATATTTTTCCGGTGTGCGCGTTGCAGAAGAAAGAGAGACAGCGTATTTTTTTAAGTTTTCTGAGATATGATGATTTGATGCGGCCTTTCGAGCGGCAAGAACCTCTTCTATGGATGTGAGAGGTAAAGGGGCTTTTTGCGGATGCTGCCCTCGTTTCTCATCAAGCTCAATAATCAAGAGTTCTTCTTCATGGCTCGGATAGCTCACTTCTAGATGCATCATAAATCTATCGAGCTGCGCCTCAGGTAAATTATAAGTCCCTTCCTGTTCGATGGGGTTTTGTGTAGCGATGACCATATAAAGCTCAGGAAGAGGGTAGCTTTTGTGCCCTACAGTCACTTGCTTTTCTTCCATAGCTTCAAGGAGCGCCGATTGTACTTTTGCAGGCGCACGGTTAATTTCGTCCGCAAGCAGGATATTGTTAAAAAGAGGACCTTTACGGAAAACAAAATCGCTTTTCTCGTGGATATACATTTCAGTTCCGATAAGATCAGAAGGCAGCAGATCTGGGGTAAATTGAATGCGGTGAAAGTCTCCAAGAATAGCCTCAGCAATTGCTTTAGCAGAGCGCGTTTTAGCAAGTCCTGGCATGCCCTCAAGAAGCGCATGTCCATCTGTTAATAAACAAACTAGCATCTGCTCAATGATTCGATGTTGTCCGATGATTTGACTTTGAATAGATTTTAAAAGATTTGGCAGGGGATGATGCCCTCTTTTTTCTATCTTTTCTTCTTGTGTTTCAAGAAAGCTCATAGTTTACCTCTCTTTCTAATGGAACCCGCATTATATAGTGAGTTAAATTTTATACACAATTCCTTATGGACTAGAGATCAACAAATATTTTTTGTAGAAACTAAGTCCGCATTGCAAAATTTCTTCTTTTGAGGCTGTTCGAAAGTTAACAAACGGCTCTTTTTCGGAATGCTCATCAGCGCTTTTGATGGGAGTCCATGCAAGCTTTTGATCAATAAGAGCCTCTTGTTCTTTTTTAGGAACTTCTGCGCAAAGAAAGTAAATGCTTGCCATGAAAAGGTAGTATTTTGATTTAGCTATGCTTAGTTGTTGCCACTCAGCTTCTGTAGGAGCCTTTTCAAGATACGTTTCCAGAAATACCTGTTCTTGCTTAAGGGAAAAATTGTTTGTTAAAGAGATGTAGCATAAATCAGTGAATGGATCATCGAAGGTTGCAAGTGCCCAGTCGATAAGGGAGATTGTATGGTCCTTAACAATGATGTTGCCTGGGTGGAGATCTGTATGGCTAGGAACCAACGCTTTAGGTTTTTGTAGAAGTAGCCTTTCTATTTGAGCCCCAAAGGAGGAAGGGAAGGCTAAATCTTTTTTTTGCCCCTCTTTGAAGTTACCGCTTATGCGCTCCATTAATGTGCTAGCTTGAGTTGGATAAGTTCCTGAAAAATTGTGCAGTTTACGTATAGTATTTCCAAGAAGACGAATAAAATCGTCACTTTTTATATCTTCAGATGAAAGCAAGTGGCCATCAACAAAAGGCATAACCATATACTGCGCATCAGGATCTGCGCAAATAATCTCTGGGGCAATTCCTAATGCAGCACCGGCTTTATGAGCTGTTAGTTCGTCTTGAAAGGACATTCTTTGACTTGCATGGGTATAGCGAAGTACGTATTTTTTGTTATCCTGAAAAAATGCATAGATAGGAGCTGTAGAACAGCCGCCTTTTAGAGGCTCAAGCGTTAACGAGTCTATGTTAAAAAAAGGAGCGCAGTAAGCACTTCTAAGAGCAGGTTCGTTTGCAGAAGCTATTAAAGGAAGAAGCGTTAGAGTTAATAAGATAAGATGTTTTTTTAGCATGTTTGTTGTCATTTTTTCTCTTTAGAATAACTTATTGCCATTAGGAACAAAAGTCTGTAAATTCAATAGTTTCTTGTTCCATATATTTTTTTTTAATCTGTGTTTTAGAGAAAACAATTTTACTAGAAAAAAGCTATTTTTGTTATCAAAATTCCATTTCTTTTCAAAAAACGAGAAAGGGCTTTATGGATACTAAATATTAGAGATCACTCAAGGCCAAGTAGTAAACGTCCACAAATGATTTTTTTATTTTTGCAAAAAATGTGAGAATTTCTTAAGATAGGGATATAAGTGGGTCGGGACTACCCTACCGGCGTCTGAGCCTCAAGGACTACCTTGGGGCCTTTCGCTTTTATAGGAAAGACAAAAGATTCGTCTAGAATCCCTTGATATAATTTTTTTTCCAATATTGCAAAAGCTCGATTTGGTTGGTCAGGTCTTAAAACTGAAAGACCGATAGGGCGTGCAACTATATCAGCTAATTGTAGTCCTATAGAATTTGTTTTCTTATCAGCAATAACCACTTCAAAAGGCAGCCTGAGTTGAAGTGAATTATGCCTATCGCAAACCCGTCTGAATTCTAATTCTAAAGCAAGATCTTCACATCGGCCACGTGCTTCAAAAATTACATGGGTAAGATGGTTGTGTTGATTGCGTTCTTCTAAATACTCGTATAATTTCTCCAGTCCCATTTGCATAGCGAGATGATAAACATGAGTAGGGTCTTTCCCAAATGCTTTTAAGGCGCATTTATCAATAACAATTGGGATTAAGACGACATCAATGTCATCCATTATATTAGATAACTCCTGCATCAAATTCTCGCGCTTTTGTAAGCTTAATTTGTTGAAGGCTCCTGTTTTTTTACGAATTTCTTGTTCATGTAGGACGATTGAGTCATGGCCGAATGTCAAAATTTTTAGCATATTTAAAGCCGGCATTACCTTTTGAGCATAGTGGGCTTTTTGAAATACACAGAAAGCGAGGACGAATAAAGGGTAGCGTGGGTTAATAGATTCGAGACTATGATCTCCACTTTCGTCGACGTATACGATGTAATCGCTATACTCTTTATCTATATTTTCCAAGTTGCTTTCCAGATTTTGACAAAAAATAAATAGGGTACTAATTGAACAGAAATTTTTCTACTTTTAAATTGGGAAGAACTGCTGGATAGCTTGCCTTAGGCCTGTGTGGCGGTTTTTGACTTCTTCGTTTTTGATGCACATCATGATGGCGCGTTTTGTTCCCACAAGTACTACGAGCTTTTTGCCGCGGGTGATGCCTGTGTAAAGAAGGTTTCTATATAGGAGCTTGAAGTGGCTTGTGTGCACAGGGATAATCACGCAAGGGCATTCAGAGCCTTGGTACTTATGGATAGAGACGGCGTAGGCAAGGACTAGCTCATCGATATCAGAAAAATCGTAGGAAACATACTTCTCATCAAAGACAACTTTAAGCGTGTCTTCTTCGTGGTTGATCTCGATGATTTTACCCACATCTCCGTTATACACTTCTTTCTGGTAATTGTTTTTAATCTGCATCACTTTATCGCCCATACAAAAACTTCTTCCCATGCGCACAAGAGGGTCAGGGCGGGGGTTAAGCTCTTTTTGCAGGACGAAGTTTAAGTTATCAGCGCCAATCACGCCTCGTCGCATAGGAGATAGTACCTGAATGTCATCGAACCTATGAAAGCGGAAGGCCCTTGTGAGCCTTGTTTTGACAAGCTCCACAATGGTTTGTAAAATTTCCTCAGGGGTTTCTTTAGAGATGTAGCTAAAGTCGCTCTCTTTTTGAAAGCGCAGATCGGGGAATTCCCCTTGGTTAATTAAGTGGGCGTTTGTGATGATTCTAGAGCCGGCAGCTTGTCTAAAAATTTGAGTAAGTTTTGTGGTTTTAAGCCTTTCTGAAAAGATTAAGTCTTTAAGTACACTGCCAGCTCCGACGCTTGGCAGCTGATCGATATCTCCAATAATAATGACTCTTGCATGAGAGGGGATTGCTTTAATGAGGTGGTACATGAGCTGCGTATCAATCATACTGGCTTCATCGATAATAATGAGATCGCACTCTAAAGGATTTTGCTTATTTTTCTTAAAGCCTCCTCCTTTAAAATCCATCTCAAGAAGGGCATGAATCGTTTGGGCTTTTTTGCCTGTAATTTCACTCATTCTTTTAGCAGCCCTTCCCGTTGGCGCTGCAAGAAGGATTCTAGGGGTGAGCTTTTCACTAATAGAGAGAATAGCTTTTGTAATCGTGCTTTTTCCGGTTCCAGGGCCCCCTGTAATGATATGAATTTTGCCTTGAACAGCTTCCATTACGGCTTGTTTTTGCTCAATAGCAAGCTCTAGAACAAGTTTTTTTTGCACCCAGTCAACAGCTTTTTCTACATCGATGCTCCGAATATTTGAGAGGCCATTCATAAGCCTTGAAAACTCTCTTGCAATGCCTATTTCGCAAAGATATAACGGTCTTAACCAAATAAAGTCTCGCTCTTTGACAACTTGGCCACCTTTAGTAAGGGCCTCAATTCTCTTATCAATCATTAAAGGAGGGCAGCCAAGAATCTCGGTTGCAACAGGAATTAATTCCCCGTGAGGAAAGCACACATGCCCATCGCTTGTAAGCTCCCAAAGCACATGCTCAATACCCGCATCAATTCTCACATCTGATTCAGGCGCAATCCCTAAGTTTTTAGCGATAGCATCGGCCATTTTAAACCCAATGCCATGAATCTCTTTAGCTAAAGCGAACGGGTTTTCTTTAACTTTTTCAATGCTATGCTCACCATACGTTTTAAAGATTTTTTGTGCATAGGCAGGGCTAACTCCATTAGAGCGTAAAAAAATCATTACGTCGCGGATTTGTCTTTGCTGGCCCCAGCAATCTTTAATCCTATCGACTCTTTTGGGTCCAAGACCTGCAATATCTAAAAGTCTTTCAGGGTTTTTATCGATAATAGAAAGAGTTTCAATGCCAAACGCTTTAACAATTTTTCCTGCATAGACAGCGCCAATGCCTTTAATCATCCCCGATTCTAAGTATTTTTGAATGCCCACGAGATCGGAGGGGGATTCAAGATCAAAGGCTTTTACCTCAAATTGCATCCCATGCTGGGCGTGTCTTTTCCAAAAGCCTTTGCACCGAATAGTTTCTCCCGGCTGGACAGAAGGGATAGCTCCCACAATGCAGGTGAGTTCTTCCTTCCTAGGCTCTTTAAGCCTAGCCACAGTAAACCCTGTTTCCTCACTTGAAAAAACAACGCTTTCGATGTATCCAAAAATTTCTTCCATAGGGAACCAATCTAGCAGGTATGAGAAAATCAGAAAATGAAAAAAACGGGTTGCCTTAAAATCACCCAAAAAATACAATATCTACATCACACTTTATTCCGGGTTAGCTCAGTGGTAGAGCAGTGGACTGTTAATCCATTGGTCGTAGGTTCGAATCCTACACCCGGAGATTCTTCAATTCTTCGAGCGGCGACCACGGGTTCAAGTAGCAAGTAGATCTTAGCTTGCGGCATCAGAACTTTGCTAATTAATTTAGCGCTATAATCCCATTTATGGGAGTGCCGATCATTTGTGGCGCCACTCTTTTTTATCTCTCACATTACTGTGGGAATAATGAACCATCAGAAATCTCAAGAACATTACACACAACGAGCTAAAGATAAGGACGCTTATGGAACCACCTGCTAATGAAATGGTATATCAAATCTCTGATGAAGAGCAACGCCAGATTTTACAAAATCATTTTGATCTTTTTTATGTCATTCTAGCAGAAAGTCGGCTCATTCCTAATGCTGTTTTTGAAAATAAGGGAGGTATTCAACGCTGTCTTTCCGGCATTCCTGTACCTTACAATAATGCTATTCTAGGCTGTCCAGAAGAGAAATTGTGGGATATGTGCATTAACGAACAAGTTCATTACTTTAATGATGCAAAAATGCCCTTTATTTGGTGTCTTGATGAAGAATCAAATCCTGAATTCAAAAAAAAGTTGCTCGATCATGGTTTTCAAGATGGAGGGATTTTTAGAGGTGTGCTAGGAATTCTTGATAGACCTATTCCAAATCCTGAAGTTCCTGATGGTTGTACGTTAGAGCTTGTTGAAGACGAGTCTGTTATGGATGAATTTAACGAAGTTATTTGTAATACATTTGGCATTCAAGGAGTAAGCAAAGATTTGTATAAAAAAGTATTGTGGGAGGCTACACAGCATGAGCAGCACCCTATGTTTCACTGGTTAGCGAGAAAGGAAGGTAAAGCTGTTTCCGCTGTTTCTACATTAATAGAAGGAAATGTTGTTAGTTTTTGGAATGGTGCTTCTCTTTCTGAAGTACGTCGCCAAGGTCTAAGCCTTGCTTTACGCCGTTTAGCTCTAAAAGATGCCACTTCAAAAGGTTGTCGTATTGGCGTTTCCTACTTGATGTCCGAAGGGTTAGCATTTGGCATTTGTACTAAGTTAGGATATCAAACCAAGTGGCGTTTTAATGTTTTTCTATCTCCAAAATGCACATGAATCTTCCATCCACTTGCAAGATATTTAATCTCGTAGTAACATTGTGTTTACAGAGAAGAAGAGTATTTTATGTTAAAACGCTTGATTAAACATGGTAATAGCCGTGCGATAGTAGTAGATAAAGCTATTTTAGAAGCTGCGGGAATTGCAGAAGATGCTGTTTTTCAAATTTCTGTGAATCCTAGTGGTGGATTGGTTATCCAGTCTGTCCTAGATACTAATCTTGATGAGTTTCGTGAAAAATTCAAAGAGCTCAATAAACAGCATAAAAAACTAATGCAGAATTTGGCGGATTTGTGATTCATTACATTACTTATTTCAAAATCATCCATTGTAGATGGTAATAAGCGTACAGCTTCAATGACAGCAATGGTTTTCTTTGCTTCGAATTGTAAAAAAGGCTTTACGATTTTTGATGCAGAATATCAAGAACTCATTCTGCGCGTAGCTCAGGGGATGGTAACAAAAAAAGAAATAGCTAAATTTTTTCGTAATTCTCAGCATAAAACGTGATTACAGATTCTTACTTCGTAAAGACTCTCCTTTAGGTTCATTGCCTTCACGTAGCACCTCTTGTCTCTGTGTATAAGCTGTTTATGTCTTAATTTCTTAAGCGAAAATTATTAAAGTAGGTTCTTTTAGTCTTTCTGAGGGTGATATTTTTTAAAAAATAATTCTGTTTTTAAGTCGATTTTCTTTATTAAAAATTAATATTTGAATGGTAGAATGGGTGTAATTTAATTTTTAATAGGAGAGGTCATGTCTTACGTAAACCTAGCTAAAGCTCTTGAAGCACCACTAAAAGGATATATCGCTGAAACATGTGTTCATTCAGAAGATACAAATTGTTTTAAAAAACATGTCGTAGCAAGGGTTGGTTTTCTTGCATTAACTCCTTGGTCGCTAGCCACAAGCACTGCTGATATCCTTATTGGAATAGGTGCTGGCATTGCAGTTATAGGAACAGCTGGAAAGCAAAAGGAGGCATGGGATTTTGCTATGAACCATTTAAATAGTTCTAGAAAAATTGTGGTGCGCCCTTATTTTGATCTGCTGATGGCTTTAAATCCACAAGCTAAGTTTTCGGGCTCCATAGATAATATGCCTTATGTTCAGAGACAAACAGCTACTTTGATGGGGCAAAAGGATGCTTTTATCACAGTAGAGGGCGATGGATTTATTACTCATTATGTCAGTGAAGCCTTAAAAGATGTTGCTAGAAACTGTTATAATTCTGATAACTTTCTTAAACGTCATGTTGCTTCAAGGTTGACATACTTGCTTTTGGTAATTTCATCAGTTATTACTCGATTAATGGATGGAATTATTGGTGTCATGGCTGCAATACTGTCATTTGCTACCTTTGGTAAGGTTGAATCAATTAATAATCTTGCATATCGTGGACTTCAGGCAACTGGTATTGTGCAAGATGTGTTTTATTGCACAACTAAAATCATTAATCCATGGGCTGGTACTAAAAAGGTTGTCGCATTAGCGTATTAATGCTACTCACAAGAAGGGTGTGTTTACGTGTCCTTACTATGCGAGAGGAAGACCTCTTTCGCTTTTATGGCTTTAATCCCATTTAGGGGAGTGCCGATCATTTGCGGTGCCACTCTTTTTTCTTCATCATTGTTTTCAGGTGAATTTTAAGCTGTTAATTTTGAGAGTGTTGAAAATTCTTGGAAGAGGCAATTAGATCTTCTTGATAGATCCAGCGGGCAATGGAATCGAGAGTGATGGCAGCAGCAGCAGGGTGGCCTTTCGAATCAATTCCTTGGCTCGCAAGATCAAATAGAAATGCATTGGGTAGGGTTGCCTTTATGACTGCAAATTGATATCCGGAGAACGGTTGGTCAGAGACAAAGAGAGCCTTGCAAGGTTCGGGAGAAAGTTTAAGCCAGGCGATAATGGTATCCTCTGTGTTAGGACGCTTTTCAGAAGAGCCTTCTATTTTCATCGGTACTGCAACAAAAACAACAGATAAGGCGCGCATCTCCTCAGGAAGCTCCGTTTCTTTCCAAAGAATGTGGGCTGCTTCAGATTCATTGCTGCAACGATCTGTTAACTCATCGACCCGTTTATCTAGGGGTCTATCGCCTGTGAGCCATACGATTTCATTAAAGCGCGTACCTTCGTTCCAAAGTTGTTTAAGATAATCAAGGCGCATCTGCATCCGAGACGTTGTTGCTCCAAGGATTAAGGCTTTGTCGTATGTTTGGGAGGCAGGCTTCCAGGGAGCAAATAACCCCTGATCTGTAGCCCAATTCAATACAAAAAGTCTTTGATCCGGGGAAAGTTCGGCAATCTCCCATCGTTCTTGATTGGTTTTACGCAACCAGCGTTTTTGAGTTTCACTGATAATGTCTGCATCTTGCGGGATATCTAAGGCAACGCTAAGTTGAGCAAGAGCTATTGGATCGATCTTGCGATCTTGGATAGGCGATGCAAAGGTTAAGCAGGAAAGACAGATAGCGAACAGAAAAAGCCATTTTTTCATAAAAGTCCCGGGTATAGCAAAAAAAAGTTGAACTATAAATTTGTTCGTAAAGACCGTCCTTTAGGTTCATTACCTTCACGTAGCACATCTTTCGAATGTAGAAGTTCCACAGCCTCAGCTGAATCCTTCACTTTAGAGGCACTACGTGCTAACATTTCTTCTTCAAATTCAGTTAGTACAATTTCTCTCACTCCGGTTTCTCTCCATTTAGACAAGGGAGTACATGCTATTGAAATGTTACGAGCGAGTGCCAGAGCATCTAAGAGAGCCTGATTTGCACCTTGTCCTTTAAATGGACTCATAGGGTGAGCTGCATCTCCAATCAAAGTAACTGCCCCAGCTTTTTCGAGCAATTCCGCCTTGAGTAATTCTCGGTCGTACACAGGATAACCTGAAATTTGTGCCGGCAGGGTTGCTGATAAAATTTGAGGAATGGGCTTATGCCACTGTGTTCTACGACACGCTTCTTCTTTAAGTGCCAGGGCTCCTTGTGCACTCAATGCCTTAGCTTCTTCTTCGGGCATAGGGAAACTAAGTTGCCACATTACCGAGTCTAACGAGTAGGGCATCACGTAGATTCGCTCATGGCCATTGACGGTTTGAAACACGGTGGCTGAATCGAGTAAAGAACTCTCAACACCCTTAAGCGCCTCTAAAGAACAAATACCCAGAATTACCACATAACCGAGGTAACGTAAGGGTGTAATATTCTCACCAATCAGCAAGCTGCGAAGAGCACTACGAATACCATCGGCACCCACCACCAAATCTGCCTTGGCATTCTTTATCTCTCCGTTAACTTGAAAGCTTAGGAGCGCTCTTTTATCTTCAGATTGTTTAAAACCCACTAAGCGGTGCCCCCACTGCACGGCATTATGCCCGCCCAATTGCTCAAGCAACGCTAAGCGCAAGGACTGCCTCGGGATATGCACATTTCTACGCTTTGGGAACTTTTTAATGTTTGAATGTGTCCTCATTCCCCATTCAGTAATTTCTTTTCCTTCTGTAGTATGCACCACATGACGTGTAGAATTACCCCCCTCTTTTAAAAAGAAAAGACCCAATCCTTTAATTGCGTTACTTGCTTGTTGCAAGGTAAGTCCGTAGCCCTGAGCTCGTGCATCGAAAGTGGTATCGCGCTCATACAGGGTAAATGGAATGCCACGATGCAAACAAGCTACAGCGAGCGCAACGCCTCCTATACCTGCACCAATAATTGCTACATGGGGATATTTTTCTAAATCTGCTAGGGGATGACTAGAAGCGGGAATCAAGCCGGATCCACTGCAATTATTGCATAAATATTGAGTAATCTTAGGGCGAACCGAAGCCTTTCCTTCACTCTGAGTTTTTTCATATTCCTTAATTGCTATTTGGTAGCGAAGTCTTGATTTCTTGCGGAGCTTAAAGTTCTTTTTGCCGCGTCCATAACATTTCGGACAAATAGTCCAGTAAGCCTCTTTATTTTCCACTTTTTTCAATCTCATTTAAAATAATTACTTTCTAATTATAACGGATTGGCGGCAAAGAAACGATATATATCGCTCTTTTTGTCGCTCGAGTTCGAAATCCCTTAACTATGCGTTAGATTTTACATGACATTGCTTTTTTTCTCAAAAATCTTCGCTAATTTCGAGGGAAGAAATCCAAAACTTAGGTGATTAATTTCTTGAGTCTTTGCTCTGTTGACAGAAACACCCAAGTTAAAATATATGTTTGACCTAAACTAAATCGAGCACATCTCATTATGAAAGTGAAATCTTCTTCTTGTAGAGGTCTATTTATGGGGAAAATCCGTATCGCCTTAGCGAAATCGCTTGATGAAATCGACCTTATCCAAGGCAAAGATGTTCTAGTCAGAGGATTTGCAACGGCATATGAAGAGGTTCCCCTTGTAGAGCTTAATGCCAAGTTTACATCGAGAAGCGATGTTAGGCGTTTTTATGAAGATTGCTTCGAGAGTGAATTAGAACACTATAGACAAGGCGATCTCATTTGGGTTCAGGCGTTTGAAGGAGAAAGGCTTTTAGGTTGGGCAACTTTTCAGATGGAAGAGAACAAAGAAAATGCCTTTTACATGAATCTTCTTGTGGTTGATCCGAGTGAACAAGGGCGGGGCGTAGGAAAATATTTAACATTTTCCATTTGCTCTGAAGATCTGTATCCGCAGACCCAAGAGATCAATGTGTTACTCCGCAAAATAAATGAAAGGGGGCGGAGGTTTTATGAGAAAATCGGATTTGTCGACTTTGATTACAGCCGGCAAGACGCCTTTGTAGATACCTCTCTTTTAACAGGCCTCCGCTGGACAAAAAACAGTAAGACTTAAAACTTTTTGATCTCGTGCGCTACGTTCCAAGTGACCTTTTCACAGCATTTGGCCATAGGTCCTTCTACAATAGGATAGACAGAGTACAGGTGCCCCAAGAACTTGTGACATAAACTTCCTTTAATTTAATCATTCATATATAGAGAATAAAGATTAGAGTTCAAGAGGAATCTTTGTGATATTTAGTCCTTTTAAAATCATCGATCTTACGCATTCTCTTACCCCTCTCATACCGACTTGGAATGGAGTCTCTGGATTCCAGCTTAAAAAGGATGATCAGATAATAACCTATACCAGTAGCGGCACTCACATAGATGCTCCATCCATGCAAGCGAGCTTTGGACTTTCAAAAGGAGGATCGATTGCCGATCTTTCTTTAGAATCTTTGATGGTGCCTGCCTATGTGATCGATGTTTCTACCCATGCTCATGCGCATTATCAAATTTCTATCGAAGATGTGCAAAAATATGAGAAAGCCTTTGGAGTCATTCTAGAAAATAGCCTTGTGATAGCCTATACAGGCTGGAGCCTTCATTGGCAGGATGCAAAAGCCTATCGCAATGCGGATGAGAAGGGGAATCCTCGTTTCCCTACTTTTACTCCTGAAGCTATTAGCCTTCTATTAGAAAGAAATATTGCCGGAATCGGAACTGATGCTTTTTCTCCAGATCCTATGGACTCTGATTTCCCCGCTCATAAGCTCCTCTTTGAAGCAGGGAAGTACATCATTGAGAATATGGCTAACTGTTCTCTCTTACCTCCGAAAGGTGCCTATGTGATCGCTTTGCCAATGAAACTGCTCGGCGATGAAGCCCCGGCTCGAGTTATTGGACTCATTCCAAATTAATTACATCCAAACTGGTAGAGAATTATCTACTTCGCACTCATCTTGAGTTTGTTCAATAATTGCTGTTAAAGAAAGCCTGCTGGGTGTTCTCCAGTCTACTTTAAGGAGGTCCAATCTTTTCTGGAATTCAACAGCTTGAGGGTGGACTTTTTGTGTTAATTTAGATTGCAAGATATGGCTTGGGCATAGCACGATTACGGAGCGATTCTTAAAAAGATTATAAAGGTTTTTAAGAGAGTATCTGGGGTCATCAAGAAATCTTGGTTGAAAATGTTGGACACCTGCATCAAGAAAAATTCTACTCTTTTCTGTTTGAGAGCCATTAAGCGCTTTAAGTGACTGGATCTTTGAGGGAGTTGCTGTAGAAAATCTGTCGGCCATTAGTTTGTCAAGCATTTTCATGGCTTCAACTTTTAAAGATGCAGTGCGAATTCCGAGATAAGGATCGGGTAGTTCGTTTATTTCTTTTTGGATTACCGATGCGAAAAAAACAAGCTGGAGCTCTCCATTACCATCGTATTTTTTTATCTTTTTCACTTTTTTATCTAGATAGCATTCCAATACTTCTTGAATATTTACATTATTATCCCATCCGAGAAGAGTTAAGTTTTCTTGGCTCTTAGGGGAGATCATTCTTTTTGTTAAAAAAAGATCGCTTACTTGTTTTGTAGGAGGTTTAAGCTTATCAAAGCCTTCTGCCAGGTAAATGCTAATCGGCCTAATCATTTCGTCTATTAATAAAGAATTTTTCTTATGAAATGCCTGGTCAAAATGCTCATTTGCAAGTCCGATTATTTCAGCTTCTCGTGGATCAGAAGCCATAGGAGACTGATATAGAACAATATAACTTGGTTCGGAGCTCGGATAAGGATTTTCTGCTTCATCTAAAAAAACTCTTGATACGGCCTGCCTTATAAAAAAATAGGAAGGCGGCTCTTCCCCTAAATAATCCATTATTGTTGCGCTTATAGTAAATCCTGCAGATAAAGTACTGTTAGAGTTCAAGGCGCTTAAAGGCAAAAATGACATGTATTCCTGGATGGGTGTGGGTATTTGGCTCATTGCACTCATTTTTTTACTCAAGTTAATAATTAAAAGCGTTATTATATCAAAATTCAATTAAGTTTAAAATCTAATTAATTTAGTTATTTTGTGTATATATGAATAATTTTACTAAAGAGAAAGCGCGTTGTTGCATAATCTTAGCAGAGAGAGAATAAAATCTCCCTCTCCTCTCTTTCTTCCTCTGTGGTTTCAAGTCTTCTGTGGTTTATCTTTGGCTAACACTTGAAGACGCAAAGGCTTGCATTTTTTTTACCACAGAGGGAAGAAACCACAGAGGAAGAAAAAGAGAGAGAGAAAAATTTTGTCTCTCTATGTTATTTTTTTAGGTTTGTGTGTATGCCGACTTAAGGTTTTGTCTTTAGAAAATCAGGGTGGTTTGTTATTGTTGATGATTAAAAAAGGATAAAGATATGTCTTCAACTGTTGGATCATTCCATTTTGGCAAAGATACGAGGCTGGAGCGCGCAATGAATTGGTCTCAAGAGGAAAGGGGTCAGGTTACGCGCATTTCAGGTACACCTGCTGCCGCTGATATGCTGATGTTGCCTAGCTTATTTGCTAATGTTATTGCCTTAGATGTAAAAGGACAATTCAATACTTATCATGATAAATATTCAGAGGAGACTTGCTATAGATTGCTCTGCATGAAATATCCTAACTTGACCCACCTCACACTTGGTGGTGACATGCTGGAATTGTCTTGTTTGGCCGTTGTTATTTATAACAAGTGTCCTAAATTGGAAAGTCTTTCCTTTAGTAACTTCTGTTATACTAGGCATGTTGAATTCTATCGAAAGGAGATTATTAGCCTGACTCTAACTCAAAATATTAGCGATGGAGTCTGGCTTCATAATGGTGATCTCCGTGCTGTAGCTGAAACGTGCTCCTCTTTGCAAACCTTTTGCCTTTCAATTGTTAACTGTTGCCCGCGTAGTGCTTATGAAAAGAACAATGCACCTGATCGCTGTCTTGATGAGCGCGTGCTATTTGATGACAAAGGTCTTGAAAAGCTTGCTATAGGATGCCCCCAATTAAAAAACATTTCTCTAGATGGGCTGCGTAAAATAACCATGATTGGAGTGAAAGCTCTCTTTAAATTTTGCCAACCTGAAAATGTATCTTTTACCAATTGTCCTCAAATACCTCCAAACTGGAAAGAGCAGATAATATGAGCTCAGATCTTTCACTTCACACGTCCATTGCTTCTAATCAACAAATTGTTCATAGAGTGCCTGTATCTAAAGTGATTGATACATCAGGAGGGAGAACATTTAGTGAGTCATTTGGTTCAAGTAAAAACCCGCCCGTTCTGTTATTAATGGGATCTGGCTGCCAGGGCCTTATATGGCCAAATGCATTTTGTGGAAAATTGGCAAATCGTGGTTTTTTCGTGATTCGCTTTGATCAACGTGATACTGGTCGAACCGTTTATATTGAGGATAAACAGCAACCTTACGACATAAAAGACTTGGCGCAAGATGCTTTGGCTGTTTTAGATGGCTATGGTATTCAAAAAGCTCATTGTATTGGTTTTTCGATGGGAGGAATAGTCGCTCAATTTATAGAAGGAATTGCGAGAGAAAGAGCTATGAGTCTAACGCTTATTTCTACTTCAACGACAGTCAAGCCATTCTTTAACGCCTTTGCAAAAATATTTAACGACAAAGATCTATCTCCTCCTAAAGAGAGGTATATCACATGGTTATTAGAAAAACCAAGCGATGAAACTTCCGAGGAAAAAATAAATAATTTTATGCAAAGATGGCGTTTACTAAATGGTGAGGAAACTCCATTTGATGAAGACTTTTATTTAAAGCTTGCAGAAGAGAATTTTAAATATGCAAAGGGAAATTCCTTTCCGAGTCACAGTACTGCAATGAGAAATTCATATAAAGATCACGCTAACGCTGCCTTAAATATTAAATGTCCAACTCTCATTATACAGCCTTCTGCTGATCCTCTTTTTGGTGTTGATCATGGAAAATCCTTACAAAAGGCCATTTCCCATTCAAAATTTATAGAGATTGAAGGGATGGGGCATGCCATCACTCCAAAATATTATGACACCCTAATCACAGCATTTACAGATCATCTTAATCCATTATAAAAAAAATGCTTGGGTCTTTGAAATTACTTCAAAAACCCAAGCAAGGTTACTCTTTTCTAGTAGAAAAGTTATTTGGGATGAGCGGGATCAAACGCCCAATGCGAGGTGCTAAATCCCTGACTTGCGGCCCAATTAGCCATTTCTACAGGATCATATGCATGGGCATCAAAATCATCGATCCCTACGGAAACTCTTTCCGAAGTAAAACCATAGTTTTGTTTTAACCAGTTCGACCACCCAAGTATCCAGCCTTTTTCCGATTCTATCGGATCGTAATAGGACATGATATAAAACATATCGACTGCGCAATTTCCAGGGGAAATCATCGCTGCATCTAATATCGTTTTTACAACTGGTTGCCAAGGGTAGTAAGGGCCAAATCCCGCATTCGAGCAAAGGCTTGTCTTAAAGTTAGGATCAATAGCTTTGAATTGCTTAATTAAAGTCCCCACTAGGACTTCTTGATCTGAGGAAAGAAATTCTTCATAATCAAAATCCACTCCAACAAGTCCATGAGCATGGCAAAAGTCTGCCATCCCTTGCGCAAAGGCTTGGGTATTTGCAGTTGTTAGCCTGTCCCAGCATCGATCATACATCCCTCCAGAACCTCCGATAGACACTTTAACTTCTATAGGAGGATTTTGAGAGCGGCAGTATGCTGTAAAGGCATCTATCTGCGCATCAGTGAGATTTCCAAATCCACCGAGTGTCGGCTTGCCAGCTCCATCAAATTTCAATTCTCCTACAAAGATGTTAAGGCGATTAACGTTAGTAGGAATGACAAACGGAGGACCTGTAAACCAAGAGGTCCAGTCAATGTACCAAGCTGAATGTTCGATACCTTGTGATAGGGGAGGGACAGGAGGAGGGGGTGGTGGTGATGGTGCTTGTGATGTAGAAACGCTTTGCACGTTGCTATAAGCACCTGTTCCTGCATCATTTGTAGCTGAAACGCGATAAAAATACGTACCGGCTGCTTGAGCTGAAACAGCAGCAGAAAGCACATTTCCCTTAGCCACAATTACGGGATTAGAAAAACTGCTTGTAGTGCCTTGCTCTAAAGTATAGGAGGTTGCTCCATCTACCGCATTCCAAGAAACGGTAGGAGTTGGACCCGCCATAATAGGATTTAAAACAGGTGCACGGGGCGCGGTCTGCAGAGGGGCGCTTCCATTGGCTGCCGCTTGTAAATTGCTGATCCTAGGTTTCCCTAAAGAAGGCATTACGATAATCATGGTAAAAACGCTTGAGCCTCCAGGAGGGATAACCTCTGATGAGGTTAAGCTTTTGACTGTAACGTTTTGGCCGCTCAGAGTGAATACCCCGTTCCAAACATGGGAGCTAAGAGAATGTCCCTCCGGCATTGTAAACGTAGCTATCCAAGAAGATACCGGCGTGTTTGAGTTGTTTGTCAGGGTAACCTTGACTTCATAAGCTGTTGCCCAAACAGTATCGACAGTTGCCACGGCGCCAAGCGTTGCATTTGGCAAAGAAGGCACTACAGGAACTCCTGTAGCTGTTACTCCTTGCAAATTGCCTGTAGCCATTTGGGGATTCTCTACCTGGAATCCGAACTTAGCACTTTGCCCGGCTTGTATTGTAGTGTTTTCTGTTTGACTTGTGACCGTTACGTTTTGATTACTTTGCGTAAAGGCTCCATTCCATAAACAGTGAACGGATTGTCCTTGTGGAAGAGAAAAGTTAACTTTCCACGAAGAAATTGCTTCGTTGGAAGAATTTGTAACGGTTAATTCGGTTACATATCCAGTATCCCAAGCTGAAGTAATTGCAGAATTTGCTTCAATTTGGACATCGCCATTCAACCCTGCGCTTAGAAAAGCCAGGCAACATAAAAAATTAAGGAAGGACTTCTTCATAAACTTTCTCCTTTGTTGAAAAGTTCTCCTGAATTTTAAAGAATTTGTATTTTTTATGTAAAAGTAATATTTATTTATCGGTAATTTTTTTTTTGTGAGCATTGCATAAGTTAGAGCTAGGCCCTAGTGCTAAGGAAGTATTAGTCGATGCCCAATGAGCTCTGCTGTATTTGAATCTTCAAAGGCATGTGTTGCTAAAAGCATCATATGAGCTTTTTTAAAATCACTCCAATCGATAAGAGAAGTATATTTTTGAGCAAAATCAAGAACTCTAATTAGCGCATCAGGTCTAGCTTGGTGAGTCAGAGCCTTGAGCGCTGAAAGATAATTATTTCTGAAAATAGTTGGGATGATAATTCTTGCTTGATTTCCAGCTACTAGTTCCGCATTCATCATGATCCTAGCGCATCTCCCGTTCCCATCTGCGAAGGGATGAACCTCTGAAATCAAAAACATCATATAAACTGCGCGCTGAAATGGGGTATTTAGTCCTTGAAGCCATTGGAACCCTTTTTTCAGTGTCCCTTCCACGAGATGGGGAGCCACAAAAAGAGTTGAACCTGCCTGATTTAGAACTGTTTTAAATTCTCCTGGATGCACTTCACGGCGCCCTTGCATCAAAAAAGCATGGCGACGTTTTAGAATTGTTATGAGTTCGTCTTCGCTTTTAGGGCATTTTATCATCTCTTTTATATCGGAAGTGATTTGATAGGTGCCAAGAATATCGTGGGCATCTTCAGGTCGATTTTTTGGGATTTTTCCTTCAAAGATAATCTCAGCAGCCTCTTCAACTTGAAATTCTGTTCCTTCAATGAAATTTGAGAAGTATGCTTCAAAAAAAGGAAGAGAAGAACCTAAGTCATTCATAAAGCGGTCCGGAGTGCTGATACTTGCAAGTGATTCATATAATTTCTGAAAAAGATCAAGCCGTTTTGGATCGTAAGGCAATCCTTGAGTCCTGGCAATTGCTATTGAAGAGATCATAGGGATACTGCGTGTTCCAAGAAGAGTTCCAATTAACCCATCTAGGATTTTATATTCTTTCTCTAAATCTAGTTGCAAGGCAACTCTTTTTGCCATATCTCGAAGAGCCTGAAGAGCCTCAATTCCGGCTCCTTGAAGAAGAGTTTCTAGGCGTTCTTCAATTTCTTTGCGGGAAAGCGTTCTCCCTATGCCTCCTCCTCGAGTTCTCCTTTTACACAAATTTTCTAAATAAGCACGCGCAGGACAGGATAAATAGAGTTTTTCCATGAATGGTTTATCTTCATCAAGTGGGCCGTGCCCTTTTCTTGGATATATCGAGAGACCTGGAAGATGGATTGCTCTCTTCTTTTTAGATACAATGAACACTGATCCATCAGCTGCCGGTCGATGTTCAAGCGCTGTTCGATCAACAATTACACTGCCTGGAAATAGCTCTTTTACAATAAACCAGGCATGACGTTTGACTAAGAGCTCTTTAGATTCGGTTAAATTAGTTGTGTACACTTTACTGCCTAGTTTGCGCAGACGCCCTTTTTTTACCTCTTTTGATACATAGGAGGCAAGGCTTGTATCTGAAACAAAGACCTCGGGTAAGAATGTGGTCATTAAGAACCTCTTTTACCTCATTTTAGCAACTTTTTGGGTTTTAAGCCATTGTTTTTTTAATTTTTTGGGGTTTAAGGGGTGTTTTTTATTAGACCTACTTTTTGATAAGACCAGGCGACGATGCGGCTTTTCTTTTGGCCTTGGCCCATATCGATGGTTTTTACTTGAAGCGGGTGTGTTTTATCTAGGGCGCTATAAATGGCTGGAAGGCTGCTCTCTTTGGATACAAGGGTTGTGAACCATTTGGAGCTTACATGAACGCTTTCTTCAATCATACGGCCGATAAAGGCAGTTTCTCCGCCTGCGCACCAAAGTTCGTTGCTCTGCCCGCCAAAATTTAAGGCAGTCGTTTTCACTTTGAGGTTTTTCCATTTTCGGCGGGTTCCCTCTTTTGCTTCCTTCAGCGATGCATGGAAAGGGGGATTGCACATGGAGATGTCGAATGTTTCATGATCGTGTACGATGTTTTTAAAAATGTGTAGAGAAGATGGTTGTAGACGAATCTCGATAGCTTCTTTAAGGTGATTTTGGGCAATGATCCCTTCTGCAATGGAAATGGCAAGAGGGTCAATATCTGTTCCCACAAAACTCCATCCATATTCTCTATGCCCAATAAGAGGATAGATGCAGTTGGCTCCGACTCCGATATCTAAAACGCGGATTTTATTGTTGCAAGAGGTGCTCTTTAAGATATCTGCTAGGTGATGGATATAATCTGCCCTGCCAGGAATAGGAGGGCATAAAAAGGGAGCTGGTATATCCCATGTTATATTATAAAAAAGTTTAAGAATGGCTTTATTAAGGGTTTTAACAGCTAGAGGGTTGGTAAAATCAATAGACTCGTTTCCATACTGATTCACTGCGACAAATTTAGCTAATTCCGGGCAACTTTCTATAAGCTTATTGAAATCGTAGGGGCCTCTATGACGATTTCTAATATGCAATTCTGTTTTTAATGTCATTCTTGAAACAAATCTAATGTAGTTTTTAAGAATAATACAATTCAAAAAGAAAAAAACAAAGAGATAATTTTTCCTCTCTTTCTCTCTTTTCCCCCTCTGTGGTTTCTTCCCTCTGTGGTTAAAAAAATGCAAGTCTTTTGCATCTATAAGCTTAGCCAAAGAATTAACCACAGAGACAAGAAACCACAGAGGGGGAAAAGAGAGAAAGAGAGGGAAATTATCCCTCTTTGTTTTTTTCTGTTCTCTATCTTATTTTAGCATTTTTTAGAATGCGTAGCCTAAGCCTGCACCAAAGACGAAGCCACCTACTTGGATGCTTCTTGTATAGACATTCGTTTTAGAAGTGTGGACATGCATTTTTTTATAGGAGTATTCTCCAAAAATATCAAAGACGAAGTCATCCCAAAAGATGAAGTTAAAGCCTGTGTTTACAAATCCGCCAAGTCCATTATGGTTAATTGTTTTGTCTACATAGTTTGAGTCGTTATGTGCATGGAGGAAAATGTATCTAGGCCCTAGTGTGAAATAGTACTGAATATCTGGTAAAATTTCAAAAGTAGGCTTCAGCCCTAAACTCAAAGGAACTTCCCAAATGGATGTTTTTTGATGTGCGTTTAGGGATTTTCCATGTTTTTCTAGGTACTCCACACTCCCGTAAATGTTAAGCCATTCCCATACTGGGTAGGAACCGCTAAGCTGGACATCGAATCCTCCGTCATCATAGATTTTGCGCATTTTGTCATCTGAGAAAAAGAAGTAACCCAGCTTAATCTCTACTATAGGCCGTATAGGCTCTTCGCAGCAGACAGACGGGCAACAATCATCACAAAACCCTTCTGTTGAGAGGCCTCCAAGTAAAATAGAGGCAATCAAACAAGTGCGCTTCATAGAAGATCCTTTTTTATGTTTTAATAATTGGGCTGTCATATTTTACCTCTTAATTAATGGTGATGCTAACAGGATTACTTTGATCATTTGCAGCGTCAAATGCGGTCACAGAATAAGATGTTGTAACACCTTTAGGTTGGTTATGATCTTGGTATTCAAACGTAGAAGCATTCAAAGTAGCAATCCTCACGCCATTGCGATAAACATAATACCCTGTAACTCCTGTAGAAGCGCTTGCTTTCCACTTTAGAAGGTTGAATAATTCATACTCTAATCCAAAGTCATTCTTTTTTTGCTCTCCTGTCAGATCTTGTGGAGGAGATAATCCAGATGGTGGAGGAGGTGGAGGAGGTGGAGGAGGAGGTGGTGGTGTAGAGGAAATCATTGCAATAGAGTCTGGACCTGCGCCAACCATAATGGCGGATCCTACCACCATATTGGTGGCCGTATCGATGACAGAGACGGTGCCTGATGCCCTATTAACCACATAGACAAAAGCTCCATCAGAAGTGATTGCAATGGCTCGAGGGTTAGAGCCTACCGTAATCGGGGGTCCTACAACCATATCGGTTAGTATATCAATCACAGAAACAGTGCCACTACTTTGATTAGCCACATAGGCATGTAGTCCATCAGGAGTAATGGCAATGGCTGTTGGAAACATACCAAGACCTGTAACAGTTCCTACAACCGTATTAGACACTGTACTAATCTTAGAGACGGTATTGGCACCTTGATTAGTCACATAGGCAAAAGCTCCATTAGGGGTAATGGCAATTCCTCTTGGAGAAGCACCAACTGCAATCGTGGGTCCAACCGCAGTAGTAGTTGTATTCATTCGAGTAACACTATTGCCGACTGAATTCGTTATATAGGCAAAAGGCGTTGTTGGCATAATTGCAATTCCAAGGGAGCCATTAAAGGCGGGAGTTGAAATGCCTGTCGCCATTTGAAGCATTGTGTCAATTTTGTAGACAGTGGTGCCCGATGAATCTGTTGCAAAGGCAAATAGTCCATCAGGTGTAAATGCAATAGCTGAAGGAAGATTACCGCCTAAGAGTGTAATGGATCCTGTGATCGTATTAGTGCTTGTATTAATTACAGTAACGGTGCCGCCATTTATGCCTACATAGACCTCATTTCCACTTGGACTTGCTGCAATCGTAAGAGCACCCATTGATGTAGGGATGGTTGTTGTGACCGTATTAGTTGCGGTGTTGATTACAGAGACATTGCTGGCGTTAAAACTACTTACGTAGGCATTGTCTGCAAAGGCACTCGTAAGAGATGCCGAGGTAGTAACTAGAGCGAGCGGGAATACATAACGAACAGATAAATTTATGCACGCGTCATAAATTTTATGGATGCCTGTCTTTTTTTTCATGGGACTCCTTTATAGAATAAGCACAGATTTTTTCATTTTTATCCAAAATTTTAATTTACGGCTAGTCTTTTCTGAATATTGGATCTGCTTTTTGTAGATGGTCGCATTTTGTGCAGCGGAAAAGCCCTTCTGTAGAGTTTTTCACCTTAACCCAATGGGAATTGCCGCAATCGCAAGGGTTTTTTATGGGGGGCCTTGATTTGGGATCTATTCCCCAATCACATTCTTTACACATGGCATTTTCCCTTCTTTCATCTTGGGTATAAAAACCTAGCAGAAATCAAGAATTTAAGATAGTAAGTGTGAGGAATTCATATTATTGGTATAATTTTGCTCTAAAATTAAAAAAAGAGTGAAAATATGTCATTATCTGTTTTTACCCATATCTGCTTTGTTTGTTGCCACCCGGGTCCAGCAGCCCCTTTTGCCGATTTTTCAAAAGTTTTTGAAGAAAATGAAAGAATGTCTTACTCCCTTGCTACAGAATCAGCACATAAAATTTTAAGTGAAAAGGGTGTTCATGTAGATAATTTTTATACCTCTAGAAATAGCGCTCCTCTTTCTTCATTAGCGGATGAAGACGCAGAAATCCTTGCTTTAACCGTTGCAAAAACAAGTAGTGGGGCAAGGCATGTAATGCTGGATGTCGGAAGCCCTTTTGCTGCGCAGGTTCTAAAAGCTTTATCTGAAAAGCACCCGGAAGTTATCCGTATTGCCTATTATGACAATCCTCAAGGCTTTGTAGGAGGCGGATATTCTGAAACAGTTGCAAAGATCATTCCTTTTGCTGAGGTTGTTTTATTTGGAAATAGCC
>Ga0207097_1015_pt1 | contig 40650 bp, 40 predicted proteins | sample Alteio_BWMinHeat_87_FD_153541 | JGI IMG/M metagenome (GOLD analysis project Ga0207097, IMG submission 153541) | Enriched cells from forest soil in Barre Woods Harvard Forest LTER site, Petersham, Massachusetts, United States -... | ecosystem: Environmental > Terrestrial > Soil > Temperate forest >...
CAGGAGATCGTCCTACAGGTTCCTTACATTTGGGCCATTATGTAGGATCCTTATTAAATAGAGTAAAATTTCAGGAAGAATATAAGCAATATATTTTAATAGCAGATGTTCAAGCACTAACTGATAATTATGATAACCCACAAAAAGTACGAGATAATGTTTTGCAAGTAGCTTTAGATTACCTTGCTGTTGGAATAGATCCAAACAAAAGCACAATTTTTATTCAATCTCTAATTCCACAAATTGCAGAATTAACAGTATTTTATATGAATTTAGTAACTCTTAACAGGTTAAAAAGAAACCCTACTGTAAAAACTGAAATTATACAAAAAGGTTTTGGTGAATCTTTACCTGTTGGTTTTTTAGTTTATCCAATAAGTCAAGCTGCTGATATAACTATTGTTTCTTATGCGTTAGATATGGGCAATGTAAGTAATTTTTTAATAATATTTATGCCTTCAATATTAATGTTATTTATACTGGTACATCAGAATATTTTGCAAAAAAATTTTATTTCGATCAAAAATATAGCTGTTCAAAAAGCAAAAAATAATAATTGGGTTGATATATTTATGAGACATTGCTTAAATTTGATGAATCAAAACAAGCAGATAATATGTGCAATTGAAGGAAGAGATAATTTAGAAGAGTTTTTAATAAATGAAATTAACATTAGCACACCAGTAAATAAAGAAATTATAGATTTAATAGTAAATAGTTCTATTTTTAAAGAAAACAAAATTGTTCACATAAATTATCAAGGAAATTTATTAGGTGTTAATGCTGTATGGAATGCAAATAATCATACATTCTGGATGTCTGAAGAAGTAAGAAATATTGAAATCTGGAAACAAGATTCTTTACTTTTCAGTTCAAAAACTGATGTCCTTATTTTTAAACTATGTCCCCAAAAAAGAACCTTCGATATAATAGCACAAGGCAAAATTATGGAAAACCTCGCAATAGCACCAGCGGTACAATTAATAGGAGATTTCATAAATAAAAATATCAAGGGTTTACATGTAAGAAAGGATATCAATGAAACCATTAGTAAAGAGCCTTCATCTAAACAACCTTATATATAAAATCATTGCTGTTATTTTTGGATATTCATTCTGGTTAATATTAGCACAACATCAAAATATTAGCATATCCATTGATATGCCAATATGTTTTTTTGAACTAAACGAAAATTTTGAAATTCAATCACCTGAAAAGATAAAAGTTACACTAAATGCAAAAAGATCTGACTTTTATAACTTGAATGTATTCAATGAATCTATCCATATAAATTTAAATCATATTAAACAAACTGGGGAATATAACATACAACTGCTTCCTGAGCATATTCTTTTACACAATAAAATTAAGCTGTTAAACTATTTTCCATCTAGTTTAAATATAAAAGTTACGGAATCAAAAAAAATATAAATACAAGATATTAAATGGAAAATTTATTTGGAACAGATGGCATTAGATCTAAGGTAGCAGAAGGAATTTTAAATCAAAATGATCTTATTAATCTTGGAAAATCTATTTTAATTTGGGCAAAACAAAAAAATAGCGTACCTAGAATATTAATAGCGTATGATAGTAGAATTTCAGGCCCATGGATAAAAAATTTAATAATTTCCGGCTTAATTCAATATAAATCAGAAATTACTGATTCTGGAGTATTGCCTACATCAGCAATATATAATTTAGTAGAAAAACAAAAACTATTTGATTTAGGAATAATGGTTTCTGCATCACATAATCCGTATTATGATAACGGAATAAAAATTATAGATAAACACCATGGCAAACTTACTAAAGAAGATGAATTACAAATATCACAAATTTTTCAACAGAAAAAATTTGATCCCATAGACTATGATAACTTAGGAAAAATAGAATATTCGCCGAAGCAAAAAGAGATATATAAAATATCACTAGAAAGTTATTTTCAACCAGATTTTTTAAAAGGTTCTAAAATAGTTTTAGATTGTGCAAATGGAGCTTTCAGTAACATAGCTCCAGAAGTTTTTGAAAATTTTGGAGCAAAAGTTATTGTAATAAATAATTACCCTGATGGAAAAAATATAAACAAAAATTGCGGATCAACTAGTCCTTTTGGTTTACAATTAGATGTTAAGAAACAAAATGCAGATATGGGTTTTGCATTTGATGGTGATGGAGATAGAATATTGGCCGTAAACAAAAATAGTATATTAAAAGATGGTGATGATATAATTTCTTTTTTACTAAATAATCAAAAATATAAAACTGAAACTAAAATTGTAACAACTATCATGAGCAACTATGGGTTTGAAATTCATCTAAAAGAAAAAAAAATAGATTTAATAAGAACGCAAGTTGGAGATAAATTTGTTTTACAGGAACTTAAAAAAAATAATCTATTAATTGGCGGAGAGCCATCAGGACATATAATTTTAAGAGACTATTTAAATTCCAGTGATGGTCTGTTTGTAGCATTGCGAATAGCCGAAACTGTACAGCAAACAAAAGATTTAAGTTTATCTTCATGTATAAAATTTCCACAAATAACTATTAATTTAAAAATTTCATCCAAAGAGAATTTGGATAATGAACCTTTTTGCTCAATAATTAAAAAATATCAAAATGAACTAGAAAGAGGCAGATTAATTGTTAGATATTCAGGAACGGAACCCTTACTGCGTTTAACTGCAGAATCTCCCAATATAACTCAAGTAAAAAATTTATTATTAAAACTTGAAGAAGAGTTAAACTTAGCTTTTATGAAATTTAAAGGAAAAGATGAAAACAAAAAAATTGCACAAGATATTAGATGAAATAAAATCTATATTCTTAAATGGATTTTTCACACTTATTCCAATTACTGTAACACTTCTATTATTTAAAACAACTTTTAAGATAGTGTCAGGTTGGATCCACCCTTTGCATAAAATCCAACCTACATGCTTGCAGAATATTCCCTATTCGGAATTTATTCTTGTAATACTTTTTATTTTTTTTACAGGAATAATACTTAAATTTTTCATTTTAAAAAGATTTATTCATTTTATAGAAGAATCTATATTTGCCAAAATACCTCTTCTTCGTTCATTATATTCAGGTATCAAAAGACTTGTTAATGCATTAACCCAAAAAGATCAGACCAGTTTTCAAAAAGTAGTTTTGGTTGAATTTCCAAACTCAGGAACATATTCTGTTGGGTTTTTAACTGGTGAAGTTCCACAATATCTGTCCCCTACCCAAGACAAAATATATTATAATATTTTTGTTCCACATACACCAAACCCTACTTCAGGATTTTTTGTATTAGTCGAAAAAGACCGTTTTAGAGAAACTGATCTTTCAAGACAAGAAGCTATGGCCCTGATAATTTCCGGGGGAATTATTAAACCTGATAGATTTAAATAGTTGTACTCCCTTCCCGGTCACCCTGAGCGAAGCACGCAGTGCGAAGTCGAATGGGTTTCTTAGCAACTAAGTATTTTTTTACAATATCCACTCTTAAAAACAAATTAACTATATTTTTATAAATAGAAACAGTTGTCACAAATGTAACATCTGTTATATTTAAAAACAGAGTATAACAATAGGGGTAGTAGCGAAGTGAGTAATAAACAACAGTTTTATTTTATATTTTTATTTTATAAGGATACTTTAATGAAAAAGCTAAATTTGCTTAATTCGCTAGTTTTTGTATTAGCATCACAATCATCAATTAATATGATTGCAAGTGAAACCGATACTAACTCTTCAATAGCAAAGAAATATTTAACTAAGAAAAATGCTGCAATAGCAGCAGTAGCTGTAGTAGCTACCTATGAACTTGCAAAAGTTTATCAAGCTTTTGTTGCAAAACCTGAACTAAAAAAACCTATATCAGAAATAACTGATTATGCTAAAACAATGGCAAAAGAAATTATTGAGTTAAACAGAAAAGATTTAAATAATGTTACTTCTGCTATCAAATCTTTAGGTTCAACAATAAAAACAAAAGGCTCTCTCTATGGCAATAGCGCTCTAGGTTATTTAAAGACACCTCTTGTTTATGCTCAAAATAAAAGATTAGAATTTATACAAAAAGCACAATTACAAGATACTACAAGAAAGTTTAATAACTTAGCTGAAGGGACGTCTAAAGTAGCAGAAATTAAAAACAAGCTTATTGATGTTTTAGACTCTAATATTTAATAATTTAGCTAACTAAATATTATTATAGCGCCCGATTAAACCCGGGCGCTTTTTTTTAGGAATCTCGATTAATTCAGTAGTTAAAGTAATCTTGCCCTCTTCAAATGCAATAATTTCTTCGAGACCTTTTTTTAGTTTTTTGAATAATTTACTCATTTTTTTGTTTCCTTTGTTGCTGTTCTTGGGTGTTTTTTCAATGGCTTCCAAATGTTTTTTTATGTTAATTTGATGTAATTTTTATGTCTTTGATACGTCAAATTTATGTTTTATGACATATTATTTGTGTCTTAGTTTTTAGAATTATAGAAATCCAAAGGCACTAAATGGCCATTTCGTTTTCCATATAACTCATTTATACCCAAAGCTTTTAAAACTTTAAAAAGACTAGTGACATTAAAGTCTTTTTTATTTGCAGTTGGTAAACGCATGGCTTGAACAACCGTTGGAGAAATGCCAGCCATTTCTGCTAACTTGCGTACAGAAACTTCATCATCTTCCATTAATGCCAGAATGAGCTCAGACAATGCTAAGTCTCTAAAACCCTCTTCAAATTCTTTTCTTCTTTTTGGTGAAAAAGATTCCACTCTCTCTTCATAGGTAGATTTAATTCTTCTATTCATAGTAACTTATGGAAACTTTCTTATGCCCAGCTTTTGCCAATCAGAATCAAATTTTTTTATCCCTTGGTCTGTAAGTGGATGATTAATCGATTTCTCAAATACTTCTACAGGCAAGGTTACAACATCAGCGCCTGAAAGAATAGAATTATTAAAATCCCTAACTGTTCTAATAGAGGCAGCTAATATTTCAGTTGAATTATATTCATAAGCATCTAATAATTGTCTAATTTCTTCTATAACCACTATACCATCAATATCTATATCATAAAGACGACCAATAAATGGAGAAATATATTTAACACCAAGCTTGGCCATCATCAAACCCTGTAAGGGTGAAAATACAAGTGTTATATTTATTTTAATTTCTTCTTTTACCAATTTTTTTATTGTTTCAAAATAATCTGCATGACAAGGAATTTTTACTACAACATTGTTTGCTAATTTTGCAATTTCTTTTGCTTGAGAATAAACTTTTTCTGGCTCTTTTTCTGTTACTTCTACACTAACATCTTTATTTTCCATTACCTTGCAAATTTCTAGAATTAACTCTTTAGGTTCATTACCTTCACGACTAATACTTGATGGATTTGTTGTAATACCGTCTATTAATCCTGTTTTTGACCATTTTTTTATATGATCAAGATTTGCTGTATCCAGAAATATCTTCATTATTTTCCTTTAATAACAAAACTAATTATCTTATCTTTTACAAAAACAATTTTAATTATTTCACTATTTTCAAGCCATTTAGATATTGCATCCATTGAAAGCTTTTCCACCTCAGCTTGGGGTGTTCCAGGTCTGACATCCATGTTTGCTCTAAGTTTGCCATTCACTTGTACTGCAATAGTAACAGATTCACCCATAGCCAATTTAGTATCATAGGTTGGCCAAACACAATCTTGTAATTTTTTGCTAAGTAATTTTTCAAGTAATTCACTTGCCATATGTGGAGCTAAAACTGAAAGAGATACAAGTAACTTTTCTAGGTTTGATTTACCAAGTTTCAAATGATTAGAACTTGCATCATTGAGCCATTCCATGAAAGCAGAAATTGCAGTATTAGGTTTAAAATGAGTAAGTCTATCTTGATAATCTTTTAAAAATTTATTAAATCTTTTTTTAGATTCTAAATTTTCAATTTTATCTTCTACAATATTTTGCTCATTTGTTAAGTAGTTCCATAAACGATTTATAAACCGCTTAATTCCCTCAAGACCTGAATCTTGCCACTCACAATCTAATTCTGGTGGTCCAATAAATAAAATATACATACGTAACGCGTCAGAACCATAAGCGTGCACAATATCATCAGGATTTACAACATTTCCTTTAGATTTAGACATTTTTTCAACATGTCCTGTTTTTGTTGAAAGCTTAAGAACCATTCCTTGATTAAAAAGCTGAGTAAATGGTTCATCAAACGATAAGAATCCTAAATCATGTAAAACTTTAATATAAAAGCGGGAATATAATAAATGTAAAATGGCATGCTCTATTCCACCTACATAAAGATCCACAGGAAGCCAATAATCCATATCTTTTTGATCAAAAGGTTTATCTTTTAAATGTGGATTTGGGTATCTAAGAAAATACCAACAGGAGCCTGCCCATTGCGGCATAGTATTAGTCTCTCTTTTTGCGCTTGCCCCACATTTTGGACACTTAACATTTACCCATTCAGATATTGCAGCAAGAGGAGATTCTCCTGTTCCCGTTGGTTGATACTTTTCTACTTCTGGCAATTTAACAGGTAATTGATCTTCTGGAACTGGTACAATACCACAGTTTGCGCAATGAATTAATGGTATAGGCTCTCCCCAATAACGTTGGCGGGAAAAAACCCAATCACGTAATTTATAATTTACTTTACCATTACCTAAATTATTTTTTTCCAAATAATCTATTATGGTTTTAATACCTGTAGTTTTAGCATCTAATCCATTTAAAAATTCACTATTTATGAGAGTTTCATCTTTAATAACATGGATTATCGGAAGATTAAATTTCTGTGCAAACTCAAAATCTCGTTTATCATGCCCAGGGACTCCCATTACTATTCCAGTACCATAATCTTTTAATACATAATCTGCTACAAAAATTGGGATCTGTTTTTTTGAAACAGGATTTAATGCATAAGAACCTGTAAAAACACCGGTTTTGTTTTTTTCAGACTGACGTTCTACAAGACTTATGTGTTGGGAATCTTTAACGTAATTGTTTACTTCGATTTCATGTTCTTTAGTTGTCAGAACATTAACTAGCTCATGCTCTGGAGATATAACTAAAAATGTTACACCAAAAATAGTTTCAGGACTTGTTGTATAGACTGGTAACTTAAAAACATGATTGTTAACATTTGCTTCAAATGCAATTTGTGCGCCATAACTTTTGCCAATCCAATTACGTTGCATAGATTTAACTTTTTCTGGCCAATTAAGTTTATCTAAACCAGAAATTAATTTTTCTGCATAATCTGTAATCTTTAATATCCACTGCCTGATTTTTCTTTGCTCTACAGTTGTGCCACATCTTTCACAAGCTCCATTTATAACCTCTTCATTTGCCAAGCCTGTCAAACATGAAGGACACCAATTTATAGGAGTTTCCGCTTCATAAGCAAGACCAGCATTAAACATCTGTATAAATATCCATTGGGTCCACTTATAATAATTTGGATCAGTCGTATCTAGCTCTTTATCCCAATCATAAACTGCACCTATCTGTTCTAATTGTTTTTTAAAATTAGCTATATTTGCAGCAGTTCCAATTTTTGGATGAATACCCTTTTTAATAGCATCATTTTCAGCAGGAAGCCCAAATGCATCCCATCCCATAGGATGCAAAACATTATAACCTTCCATAAGTTTTATTCTGGCATAAACATCAGATAAGGTATACCCTCTCCAATGTCCAACGTGTAAGCCTGATCCTGAAGGATAAGGAAACATATCCAAACAATAATATTTTTTTCCAGAATTGGTTGGTCCAGTTTTTCCAAAAGGCTTTTTGGACCATATATCTTGCCATTTTTTTTCAATATTCTTAAAGTTATATTCCATATTTTTTATAAGTTTTAGATACAACTCAGCTTTGTTTATGACCTCTCAATTTTAAACACAATAATAGTTTTTGTAAAAGATCTTATAACGCTCACAAGCTAAAAAAAAGCTTAAAACTCACCTTGAAAACATATAAATCTAAAAGTAAAATTTAACTTTTACGTTGGATAATTAACATATTCTAAAACTATATCAGCAAGCTCTGGTAATAAACAAGCCGTTTCAACAATTTCTTTCTTAGTGCGTATTTTTCTTTTTTCAATTTCAGCTGCTATTAATTTTGCTATAGAGTCATACCCTTGTCCATTTGCTTTATTTAAAGCGGTCCCTATCAATGCACCAGCGTCTAATAATAATTTTACTATATTTTCATATTCCATATCTACAGCAAGCATTAAAGCTGTCTCACCCTCATGATTTTGAATGTTAGGATTAGCATTATTTTCTAACAATAGTTTTACAATGGCTTCATGCCCTCGCAACGCAGATCCCATTAAAGCCGTATAACCATCAGCTTGACTATTTATATCTGCACCTTGATTAATAGCTTTTTGAACATATTCTATATTATTTATATCCGATGCATAAATAAGAATGTCATTAGGCGCGCTTTCATCAAGTGAACAACTATAAATTGATCCAATAAACCCTAAAAAAAGAAATGACAATAATAATTTAATTCTCATAATAACCTCTATTCGCACTTATCTTCTTTTTGACAAACTACATATTCTGAAACTATATCAGTCAATTCTGGCAACAGATATTTAGTTTTGAAAACCTCTTCATAAATCTCTCGTCTTTCTTTAATTCTTCTTTCAGACTCATCTAATAATAATTTTGCTATAGAATTATTATTTTTTCCTACTGCTATATTTAAAGCGCTTAGACCTTTTTGATTCTTTAAATCTAATAAAGCACCATTTTCCAATAATAATTTTACTATATCTTCACTACCTGAGCTTACAGCAAACATTAAAGCTGTATTTCCATCTTTATTTTTGATATTAAGTTTTGCGCCCTTCGCTATCAACTCTTTTACCATGTCATTATTTCCCTGGTTTATAGCATGCATTAAAGCTGTTTGCCTATTTTTTTCCTGAATATCAGGATCTGCACCATTATCTAATAATAATTTTGCCATTTGACCCCTATTTGAATTCGCAGCCAACATTAAAAGCGTCATATCCTCTTCATATTTAATATCAGGATTAGCGCCTTTTTCTAACAACAGTCTCACTATAGGTTCACTATTATTAAAAAAAGCTATTTCTAAGGCTGTATAACCCGCTTTATCTTTAATGTTAACACCTTCCAAAACTTTCTTATTATTTAATAGTAGCCTTACTATAGGCTCCTTGTTACCCGATATAGCAGCTATTAAAGGTTTCACACCTTTATAAGATTTATTTGGATCAGCACCTTTGTCTAATAACATTTCTACTACAGATGTGTCACGCATTAATATAGCCAACATTAACAATGGTTGAATGTTCTCATCTGAAATATCTGTAATATTAGGATCAGCACCATTTTTTAATAACAGTTCTACTATAGAATTACTGGCTGATACTAAAGCAAAATATAAGGCTTTACCCTTATTAGCATTAGGATTAGCTCCCTTTTCTAACAATAATTTTACCATTGGTTCATTGTTTCTTCGAACAGCTAGCATTAAAGGTGTAGAACCTCTTTTATCGATAATATTTATATTTGCTTTATTCTCTATTGCTTCTTGCACAAGTTTAAGATCACCTTTTTTTACCCCTTCGATGAGCATTTCATCAGGACCCATACTATAAATTGATCCAATAAACCCTAAAAATAGAAGCGAAAATAATAATTTAAATTGCATAATAACCTCCTATTATAAACCCCGAACACAAAAAATGAAAGACAGTAAATATATTTTTATATTATCAGTACAAACCTGATAAAGTCAAGGATATTATTAGCACCATAAATGGCGCCCAAGAGAAGTAGTTTCTTATTACTAAATTTATCATAAAATGAAATTAATGCTTGCATATAGCATATATTTCATATTTATATTAAACTAGAGGATATTTGTAATTTAATTGTTAATTCAAGAATTAAGACATTTCATTTTATAGTACAAATTAATCAAAACATTGTACTTGAATTTTTTATAATTTGATCAATTTAATTTAGAAAAAAGAGTATTTTATGAATAGATTTTTACCACTTTTTACACTTTGCGTAAACTGTTATTTATTTGCTAATGAAATTGACAATCAAAAAGAACTCTTACCCAATAAAAAGAAGATTGTCGTTTTGACAAGTAAAGGAGGCGGTGGACACACTGAAGCTTCCAAAGCTCTAAAATATTATTTAAAAGATAAATATGAATTGGAAATTGTTAATCCTATCCCTGATCTTTTTGCAAGTTTTGATCCTGTAAGAAAACTGACTCTTAACTCTTGGGCCGCAGAAGATTTGTATAATTACTTTCTTAAGGGAAAATGGAATAGATGCATTAATGCACTAAGTAATTTTGGCAAATGGTTTGTAAGATTAAAAAAGAAATCTATGGAAACTTCTCTAGAAGAATATTTTCAGTCTACCAGGCCAGACCTGGTGATTTCTGTTATACCATTTATAAATGGCGTAGTTTATAACGTCAGCCAAAAGATGAATCTTCCATTTTTAATAATACCTACTGATTTAGATACTTCATATTTCACTTATGATATCGAATCACCAACATATGAAAAATTTATGTATACATTAGCCTTTGAAGATGAAATGCTATTTAATAAAATTAAGGATTCTAAAATACCTAGATCAAAAATTGAAATTTTAGGATATCCTTTAAAACAAACTTTTTTTGAAGAAAAAAATATAGATAAAATTAAAGAAGATTTTTCAATAATAAAAGACAAGCCGGTTGTAATGATTTTAATGGGAGCTCAGGGTTCCAGCTCTCTTTATACTTATGTTTATCATTTGGCTAAAAATAAAAATCCTATTCACCTTGTAGTATGTTTAGGAAAAAATGAAGATATAAGAAAAAAAATATCAAAAATTAAATTAAGAAAACATGTTACAATGTCTATGATTGGATTTACAGATAGAATTGCTGATTTAATGACAGCATCAGATGTAATAATTACAAAATCTGGTAGTCATTCCGTATGTGAAGCCATACAAACAGGGGTACCAATTTTAATAGACTCAATTAGTTTCAGCATTTATTGGGAAAGAATGAATGCTGATTTCATAAAAAAACATTGTCTAGGAGATGTAGTTAAAAATTACAGAAAAATAAATACCTTAGTGACTAAATCCATAACTGATAAAGAATATATAGAAAAAGTAAAGGATTCACTTAAGAAATTTAGAAGGAATGACTTTGGTTCTCCCTTGAGAAATTTAATTGAAAGAATGATTAACTAAAAAGGATTTAATATGTACAATGAATCAATTCTTGTTATCAAAAGAAATATTTTTTTTGACTCAAAAGAATGGCAAGGAATTTTGGATGTAGATTATACTAAATACATTAATATTATTAATACAAATAAAGAGTTTATATCCAGAGAACATGCTGAAACTAATTTTACTTACAAGCAAATAATCCCTTATCTAGTCTTTACGTTCCAAGATAAACTTTTCTTAATGCAACGTAGGTCTACTTCTTCAGAACAGCGCTTAAGTAACAAATTCTCTCTTGGTATAGGTGGCCACATCAGAGAAGAAGATATCACTAATGATTCAATTATAGATTGGTCAAAACGTGAGTTCGCCGAAGAAATAGATTACACTGGTAATTTTCAAATCAAGCCAATTGGTATAATAAATGATGATTCAAACGATGTTGGCAAAGTACATATAGGATTCGTTTTTTTATTAATAGGCGATTCTAATAATATTAAGGTTAGATCAGAACTTAAAAGTGGCAATCTATATAATTATCAAGAATGTGAAAAATATTTTAATAACATGGAATCCTGGAGTCAGCTTGTTTTTTCCCATTTAAAAAAAACTTTACATAAAAATTGAGTTAATTGTGTGAATTTAGGTGTTGTTTTAAAGTCTTATTTCCCACAAAAAAACAAGATTTTACTTTTTGATAAATATTTAGGAAAAATTTCTGTATCAGTAGCAAATCACAACAAGGACCCAAGACTTACAAACGGGATGATAATTAGTAGATATATAATTGATAACTCTAAAAAATTCAATATAATTAAAAACTTTGAAATTATTGAATACCCAATATCTTGGTATTCAGATATTTATTTTTTACACCACGTACTAGAACTTTATCAATATTGTACACCAAAAGAGGCTGTGTGTAATGAATTATTTGAATTAATTTATTTTTTATGCTCATCTTTTGACAAATTTAAATCAATTAATTCAAAAAAAATATTTTTATATAAATTTTTTTTAATTTTGGGTATATATCCTTCAGATAATGACTTTTATTGTCATAAATTGGCTATCTATTCTATTGACAAGGCTATTAATATAAAAATAGATTTAGATAATGAAAAGAAGATTAGTAATTGGTTATTTAAATGTATTAAATTGTTTAATGTAAAAAGTTTTTTAAATGAATTGATATATAATGAAAATATTGAAGATTTTAGCAATACTCATTTTTAATTTTAACCATGTTAATGCAGGTTTTTTTGATTTAATACCTTTTGGTAAATCAAAAAACAATGAAAAACTCATTATTACCGGTGGATTACAAGAAAAACAACATCTGCTATCTGTGATAAAGAAAGAAAAAGATCTTTTATATGTGGATGAAAAACAATTCACAGAAGAAATTCAAAAGGATATTAATCAAATAGCTCAACAAACCACAGATATCAAAAATAAATTAATTGAAACTAAAATTAAGGATCGCGAATTTTTAAATAAGATTTTATCTAAGTTAAATGAATTATCTCAATTATTAATTGATACACAACTTTTACGTAAACGTATTTTGGATACCCTTGAACAACATATTGAAATATTAGAAAACTATATTAATAATTCTAATTTTAAAGGTATTAGTATAACACAAAAAGCTTCATATAATTTTGATGATCTTAAAAAACTCACAAAAGATATTTCACGTCAAGAAGAAGAGTTAGCAGCATTTAGTGAAAATAAAAATGCCTTAGAAAATTCAATTGAAAATAACAGAAAAGATTTAATTGATATAGATAAACAACTAAAATCAAAAGAAAGAGATCAAAAAGAATTTAGTGGCAAAATTAAATTTTCAGATGAAGAAGGACGAATTTCTACCCGTCAAAAAGGAGAAATTCTGGATTTAGATGTTAAGTTATTGCATGCAAAAAAGAAATATCTTACCTTAAGTATAAAGGAATCTAATTACAAAATTTCATTAAATAATACTGAAGCATTCATATCAGAATCTATTTTGAAAATTTTAAAAGAAGATTTAATATATTTAGAAAACTCATTATGGATAACAGATTTTGATCTAGATAATTCAGAAAAAGAGCTGGCCAATAAAAAAAGAGAATCCATAGATTTACAGTCCAAATATACTCAAGAAATAAGTAATTTATCAGAAGAAAAAGACCATTTAAGACAAAAATTTGAAAATATTAATAAAAATTATAACATTCACCTTAATGATTTACGCTCTCTAGATGATTGGAGCATAGACCCTAATATAGTCAACTTTGAACCTGGCTTGTATGAGTTAGGTTATATAAATTCTCAAATTCTAACACTAGAAAGAGAAATAAGCTTAAAAGACGCCCAAAGAGAACTTGAAAAGAATACTCTTGGATCTCAAGAAATATCCGCAAATTTGTTAGAATCTTGGAATAAAATCTCTCAGCATAAATTAAGAACAGAAGAAAATGTAAATAATGAAAGAAGAAAGTATCTCAATATAAAATTAGAATTAGAAAAAGAATTAACCAAATATAAAGAAAAAATTAATATAATTACTAATATTTTGAATAATCAAACTAGATCACTCAGTAATCTTAAAGAAACCATACGCAGACTTAAAAATAGACAAAATCAATTCGTTTCACATTATTCGCAAGGTCAGTTTGATTCCAGTATAACTTTTTTAACAAAATCTGAAAAACAAGTTGTCCTACAAAATGAATATAATAATAAACTATTGGAAACTTATTCTAATTTGGTTTCAGTTTTAAAATCTTCACTAAAAGATTTAGATCCTATAATATTAAAATTAAGCAATGTTGTTGGGGTTTTGCAAAGATCTGAGTATGCAATTACATGGGCCAATATAAAAAATATTATTCCAGACTTGAAATTATTTATCTCTGATCTAAAAAACGTTACTTCAACCTCTTTTTCAAGAGAAAACTTAGAATTAGTAGTTTCTCAGATATTTAATGTATCAACTTTAATTAGTTTTTTCTTTCAAATTTTATTACTTATATTATTATTTTTTCTCTTAAAAAAACTATTGCCATCTATATTTCAAATACTTCTTTCCATTAAACCTGCAAACGCAAGTTTACGCTTTGTTAATTTTCTATTGGCTGTAATTGTAGGATTTGTTTCGTTAAACTTATTAACGATCTTCGTTTGGTCACTATTATTTGTTTTAATAAAAATAAATTTTTTAAATGATCTTGGTTTTTTAGTTATTTTTAATTTACTTTCTATTATTTATCTTTGTTATTTAGCTCACAAGTTTATTAAATTTTTAATACAATTTAACGTCAACAATAATTATGTTCTACTTAACGATTCATTTCAAAGAAGATTTACACAAATATTTCTCATTTTTGCTTATTCCACAATAGTTTTGCTATTTTTCAGAGAAGCATTCGCATCCATAACATATGGAAAGTCTGAATTACCTACAATTTTGTTGGCGCTTTATTCTATCATATTTCGCGCGTCACTTATTTTTTTGATTGGAAAAGAAGAAATACTAAGTATTATTCCAGCAAAAAGCTCCTTTTGGATATGGATAAGGAATAAGATAGATAATTATTATTATTTATTACTTACAATTGTAATAATCCTAATGATAATTAGTGATCCTTATATTGGAGGATTTAATAGATTAGTTTCATTTATTCTTTGGAGTTCTATCCTTACAATTTTGCTCATAACTGGTCTATGGTGGTTACAAATTTTCTTAAAAAGAGTTTCCTCATTTTTATTTTTTTCAACAGAAGATGACGAAGTTAAAGAAAGATTTGCGCATTCGAAAACTCTTTATGGTATTTCTATAATTTTTGCATTCTTATTATTTTTATTTATAGCAATTTTTGTAGGTGCAAGAATTTGGCATTTGCCTGTATCTCCAGAAAAAATAACAGAAGCTTTTAATTTGCATATTTTCTACGTTCCTGGAGACAATGGCCAATCTACACCAATTACTTTAGGATCTTTTATAACAATATTTTCATTTTTATTCTTTGGATTTATTATTGCTTGGGCATTTAACCGCTTTATATTAAATAGAATTTTTAATTTACTTTTAATTGAAACAGGAGTACAAAATACAGTTGCCAGTATATCTTATTATTTTATAATAATAGTTATTCTTCTTGTTGGGCTTTTAAGAGTAGGATTAAACAGTCTTATACCATTTCTAGTAGGTGCTATAGCCGTTGGTTTAGCTTTTGCAATTAAGGGACCAGCAAATGATTTTATAGGATATTTTATTATATTACTTGAAAGATCAGTCAAAATTGGAGATTATTTGGAATTAGATGGCGAAGTTCGTGGCGTAGTTCGCAAAATTACTCCACGTTCAGTTATTTTACGCAGAAAAAACAGTGTTAGTATAATTGTGCCTAATTCAAAGTTGACAAACTCTGCATTTTGCAATTGGGATTATTCGCCAGGATTTTTTGCTTTTAATGACATTATCATTACAATACCTTTTAACGTAGATCCTGGTAAGGTTATATCAATTTTTTCACAAGTCTTAGATGAAAATGCAAATGTTCTAAAAAGACCTGCCCCAATTATAAGGTTAGATGATTTTTCTGAAAGCGGTTATGTTTTCATGGTACGTGGATTTTTAAGCTCAGTCAATGTCCTAAATCAATGGGATATAATGAGCGATATTAGATTATCTATAATCAAAAAACTTTCTGAGAATAATATTAAAACAGCTTATCCTGTAAGAAAAGTATTTTTAACCCAATTAGATGAAGAAAACCCTAGATTTCATGAAAAATTAGAAAAAAAACATGAATAAACATTAACCCCTTTTTATACCGGTAAACATTTGCCAATACTTACCGATAAAAATTCCATACATAATCAAAAAAACTGCACTAAGAATAACCAATGGAGATAAGGCATTGCTAAATATTCCAAACATATAGGCTAATAGGATTAAGCCTATTGATATAAAAATAACACCCTTTTGCTCTGGTAATAATCTATTAAACAAATTCATAGTTCTCCTTTAAACAAAAAAGTAACAAACATTTGTTTGAAGAATCAAGATTAGCTATTTTTCACAAGCCAAATAATCTAATGTAATACCTTGCAATGGTGCTATCAAAGAAGTTTTTGTATCTAATAATTCCCCAATTTTTTTCTTAAGTTCTTTTAATGCTGATTTTAAAAGTTCTGTAACTTCGTCATTACCTTTAGCATAATCAAACACGGTTTTGCCAGAATCATCTCTTACATAAAAATCATTAACATTTGGTAAAAATTTCTTTAAAACATCAATAAATTTTAAGAGAATTTTTTGACTATCTTCTGCTTTAAGAATTAATCTACTCTGCGTCTTAGGATCATTATTACTTTCAGTATTATACAAAGCTTGTAATTTAGCGTTAATATTGTGTTGAATTCTTTCTAATATTTTCATAATTAAAGTTTGTCCATTAGTATATTTATCATTGTTAATATCAGTTTTATTTTTAATTAACTTTTCTATATTTTGATCAAATTCAGATTTAAAAACATTATGATTAAAATCAGGGTGATCAACTAAATAAAAAAGAGATTCTTCAGGATTGGTCGCTATTTGGTTCTTCCATTGTTTATACCAGAAGGGCTTCAAAGTTAAAATATTACGTTCCATTGCATTTAAACCCAATCCTCTAGACTCATAATCAGCCCTAAGATTTCTTGATTGCTCATCAAAAAAACTCTGGAAATCTTTATTATCAAAATCTTCTTTTTGTTCTGCTGCATATGCAGATCCAGCACTTAACACAAAAGTAATAACGAATAACTTTAAATTAAATTTCATAAGATAACCCTTTCTTTTTTTTAATATTCACATACAATATTGACAACATCAGTTGGCCAATTAGCGATCTCCAAAGCTTTTTTTATCTCAGCTATTTTTATAGGCTTAACCTGTTCTAATAATTTTTTGGCCTCTTGTTTCTTTATTTGTTTCTTTTTATGTATATCTAAAATATCTTGTGCCAAATCCTGTCTTTTAGCATCGTCATCACCAGCTAAGGTTCGATCTTCCATAAACTCATCCAGAGATCGTTCTATATTTAGATTCGCTCCAAGATCTAATAACAATTGAAAAATCTCAAAATTACCACTTCGAAATTCCGCTATATACGCATCTAATATCGGAGTAAAGTTAAAATTTGATTCTAATATAAAGTCTATGTCGGCACCATCCATTATTAATTTTATTGTTTTTGTTATGTCTCCAGCATAAATAGCCTCACGCAACGCACGTCTTAATTTCATTTGCTCTTCAGGATCCAATACAATTTCAGCTCTGTATTTTTTCACAAAATCTATTATTTTTGCTCTGTCTCCATCTTTAATTGCTTTATTCAACTCTAGATCTAATTCCTTTTGCTCTTTTAAATCTAATAAATTTTTTGGCTTTCTTTCTGGTTCTTCAAGATATAATTGATGTTCTTTTGCATAATAATCTAAAAGAAGGTCCAACATAGGAATATTTTTCTCTTTAATAGCTCTTTTCAATTCTAAGTTTCTACGCTCTATTACCTCCAATGGTTTCAGTGATTCTATAGATGACAAAACTACTGAAGCTGATAAAATCGATGCCCTAGCCATCTTAGATTCATACCTTTTTAATAGGCCCACAACGTCAAAATCATCATTTTTAAGCTCTTTAGCATAATCAAGAGCAGTTTTATTGCTGAAATCTTTTTTATTTATATCAGGAAGATAATTTAATAATATTTTTACCATTTCTTGATCTTCACCGCGTACAGCTAAAATAAGCGCTGTTTGACCATGTTTATTTACTGTATCAATATCAACAGACTTGCTTTCCAAGGAAGCAATTACCCTACCATACCGTTCATTGATTACATCTTGCAAAAATTGCTCATTAGGATCTACTTTGCCGATTGCATACAAGCCATTTTTAAAACATATCATTGCTAAAACCAATAATAACCTCTTCATGTCATTCCTTTCTGATCTAAATTATAAATAATATTATATTATATCAGCTTTTTATTACAAAATCTATATTTTTATCCAAATTGAAATTATTCGCATTTTTATGCAGCTTTTTCGAACATAATCACCGCTGGCCAATTGATCCGCCTTAAATTTGATATTATATATTTTTATCCGTTTTTTTAATAATCACAGACAATACTTTGTAATTCAGGTATTATATGATGTTGCAAAGATCTTCGAATTTCTTGCTTACGTTCTTCTAATGCTAATTTTAAAAGTTTAGTAATTTCTTCATTACCTTTAGCATAATCAAACACTGTTTTGCCAGAACCATCTTTTACATAAAAATCATTAACATTGGGTAAAACTTTCTTAAAAACATCATTAAGTTTTGAGAGCGATTTTTGATATTGCGCTGCTTGAGCAATAAAAGTATTCTTGAGGCCAAGATTATGTTCAGCCAACCTCTCAGACAACCTCAAAGCATTTATTTCATGTTCAATAGTTTTCGAAATTGTTCCTAATATTTTCATCATTAGGGTTTGTCCATTGGTATATTTGTTATTATTAATATCAGTTTTATTTTTAATTAATTCTTCTATTTTTTGATCAAATTCAGGTTTAAAAACATCATTAATATAATCAGGGTGGTCAAGTAAATAAAAAAGAGATTCTTCAGGATTGGTCGCTATTTGCATCTTCCATTCTATATAGGATATTGGTTTTTGACTTAAAAAATCCTCTATAGCACGATTTTGGCCGGGAAAATGTTCCATAAACGCTCTTAATTTTTTATCAAAAAAAATTTTGAAGTCTTCATTATCAAAATCTTCTTTCTGTTCTGCTGCATAGGCAAATCCAGAACTTAACACAAAAGTAATAACAAATAACTTTAAATTAAATTTCATACGATAACCCTTTCTTTTTTTAATATTCACATACAATATTTGCAACATCAGTTGGCCAATTAGCTAGTTCCAAAGCTTTTTTTATCTCAGCTATTTTTATAGGCTTAACCCGTTCTAATAATTTTTTGGCTTCTTGTTTTGCATCATAGATATCCAAAATTTCTTTTATGTCTTGGCGATATTTATACTCCTCAGGTGTTTCTATGTCTTCTTCGCTTTCTTTCTCATTTAAGGTATCACGAATCAAATCTATATTAGGATCAGCCAAAGATTCCAACACAAGTTGAAAAATATCCCTTTTTTCACTATTAAATGCTTTTAATAATATATCGCCTTCTTTGTGTGTTATAGGATTTATGCCTGCATTGTTTTTTAATAACATTTGTATTTTTGTTTTATCGCCCTTATAAATGGCTGTATCTAAGCCTAAATAAAGGCTCAGTTTTTTTCCTGGATCTAATTCAATGTTTGTTTTTGATTCTTCCTCAAGATACAAATTATGCTCCTTTGCATAATAATCTAACAAAAGACTCAACCTAGGAATATTTCTATCATTAATAGCTTTCCTTAATTCTGAATTTCTAAGTTTTATTGCCTGTAATGGAGTTAGTGACTCTATAGATAACAAAGCTGCAGGCGCACTGGATTTTTTATATCTTTTTAGTAAATCTATAACGTCAGATTCATCCTTTTTCAGCTCTTTAGCATAATCAAAAGCAGTTTTATTGCTGAAATCTTTTTTGTTTATATCAGGAAGATAATCTAATAATATTCTTACCATCTCTTCATCTTGCCCGCGAACAGCTAAAATAAGCGCTGTTTGACCATGCTCATTTGCTGTATTAATATCAACAGACTTGCTTTTCAAGGAAGCAATTACCTTACCATATTGTTCATCTATTACATTTTGTAAAAATTGCTTATTTGCCGTCTTTAAATCCTGGCTACTCATTGCATATAAGCCATTTTTAAAACATATTATTGTTAAAACCAATAATAACCTCTTCATGTCATTCCTTTCTGATCTAAATTATAAATAATATTATATCAGCTTTTTATTACAAAAATCTAGATTTTTATCCAAATTGAAATTATATGAGTTATTATGCAGCTTTTTCGAGCATAATCACCGCTAGCCAATTAATCCGCCTTAAATTTGATATTATCTATTTTTATCCGTTTTTTTAATAATCACAGACAATACTTTGTAATTCAGGTATTAGATGATGTTGCAAAGATCTTCGAATTTCTTGCTTACGCTTTTCTAATGCTGACTTTAAAAGCTTAGTAATTTCTTCATTATCTTTAGCATAATCAAACACTGTTTTGCCAGAATCATCTTCTACATAAAAATCATTAACATTTGGTAAAACTTTTTTTAGAACATCATTACATTTTGAAATGACTTTTTGGTGTTTTTCTATTAGATAACCCCCAGTCTTAGTTTTCCGCTTAATGATAGAAAACTTAGCAATACCAAAGTTACGTGACGCAAGTTCTGAAATTATTTTTAATATTTTCATCATTAGAGTTTGTCCATCAGTATATTTGTTATTATTAATATCAGCTTTATTTTTAATTAATTCTTCTATGTTTTGATCAAATTCAGGTTTAAAAACTTTAAAAATATAATCATGCTGGCCAATTAAATAAAAAAGAGATTCTTCAAGATTGGTCGCTATTTGACTCTTCCATTCTTTATACCATTTTGGTTTCATACGTAAAATAGTACGTTCTATTACGTTTAAGTCCCATCCTTTAGACTCAAAATCTGCTCTATACTCTCTCGATTTTTCATCAAAAAAACTCTGGAAATCTTTATTATCAAAATCTTCTTTTTGTTCTGCTGCATATGCAGATCCAACGCTTAACACAAAAGTAATAACAAGTAACTTTAAATTAAATTTCATAAGATAACCTTTCTTTTTTTAATATTCACATACAATATTGGCAACATCAGCCGGCCAATTGGCATTCGCCAAAGCCTTTTTTATCTCATTTATTTTTATAGGCTTAACCTGCTCTAATAATTTTTTAGCATCTTGTTTTTGGTTGTGTATGACTAAAATATATTCCCCTGCTTTATGCTTTTTATCATGGCCATTTTCAGATTCTTCATCAGAATACCAAAAATTATAGAATGAACCTATATGTGGATCCGCTCCAAGATCTAATAACTGTTTAAAGATCCATATACCATCATTATACCGATATGCATACAATAACGGGGTCCAATCCACGTTCCGTGACTTTTTTATAAAATTTATGTCAGCTCCATCCTTTATTAATTTTATTATTTTGACATTATCTGCACCTCTAATTGCTTCTTGTAGTTTTTCGTTCAATTCTGCCTGCTTTTTTAAATCTAATTCAATTTTTGGCTTTTTTTCTGTCTCTCCTTCAAGATACACTTGATACTTTTTTGCATAATAATCCATCAAAGAATCAATCTCAGATATGTTCCTAGATTTAATGGCTTTTTCCAATAATAAATTCTTACTATTTATATCATTTACATCTTCTTTAAATATCTCCACTGGTATACCTTGACTATGATTTGACTCTATAGATGATTGCAAAAATTGCTCATTTGGATCTACTTTGCCTATTGCATAGATGCCATTTTTAAAACACATTATTGCTAAAATTAATAATAACCTCTTCATAAGATTCCTTTCTGTTTTAAATTATATAACACTATAATTGTATCCATTTTAATTATAATGTCAACTATTTTTATACAAATTGAAATAATAAGCATAAGAGATAGATGGGGCTAGACTTGAAAAAAGCCTTCTATGGGCCAAGGATTTGAAAAATCAAGATGGGTATCCAACATTTCTTGGTGATTCATTAAAAAATATATTTTTGATAGTTTTATATCATTATCTCTTAAAGTCTTTAGTAAACTTTCTATAATTATTAGTTTTTCAAAAGTAGATAATTCAGAATTTAATATAGGTCTATCAAAAGAAAGATAAAGTTCTTGTGAAGATAAAGACACAAATGAATTTTGCAAGTTAACTTTTTCTATAATTTTTTCTTCTTGCAAAAAATCTAACCAACCACTTGCTATTTTTTGAATATTTTCTTCAATATTATCTGAAAACATAATTTCAATATTTTCACTTTTAAATTTATTATTTTGCCAACAGAATAATTTTATGTTTTTTTTATATAATGTTTTATTATTTTCTAATTTTTTTTCTAAACTTGTTCTAGGAAAATTAGTTGAAATAATTAGCCATTCTCTTTGATAAACAAAAAACAGAATTCCAAATATTAGAGCAATAATACATAAAATTAAGCAATTAAACAGTTTCATAAATTTATTATTTCACCAATGCTTTCCAAAATTGTATTTACATAATTGACCCATTCGTCTCTTTTTAATCCAATTTCAATTGCAATAGATGGAGCCACAATTCCAATAAGAGGTTTAAACGGTATCGAAAATAACCTCCTAAAATTAAATATTTTTTTGTACTCATTTTTTCCAAAACTATTTTGGATTTTATTTGCATATTTAATAGTCTTATCAAGGTTTATTAAGTATGCATCGTCAAATCTATAAAAATAGAGATCTTCTATTTTTGGCAAACAAAAAAATGGTTTATTTATATAATTAAATAAATATACTTGAGGAACTATTTGATGTTCTTTATAGAAATGTATACTAAAAAAAAAATCTGCTTCAAGACGATTACTGAAATTAGCATTTTGTAATGGCTCTACAGTTTCTCCAGATAATCTAGTCAAAACTATTCGAACGTTTTTATAAGTTTCCTCTATTTCTTTTTTTAATGCCTGACAAAACTGTAAGGTTATTCCTCGTTCAAAACTTTCATTTAAGCGTCTTCCTGAATCTTTCGCATCGCCAGCTGGATTAAGCATTATGGTAAATGGTTTTTCAAAATGGGTTTGCCAGGCAAAAACAGGATAATTAAAAAATATTATAAATAAAATTAGTTTTAACGACATTCTAAATCCGTAGTTAAAAATTCTCGTAAAAATGTTTTCCTTGCAATACTTTTATTATTTTTAATAGCCATAGCTAAAGCTTTAACTTGTCCAATAAATATGCATAGCTTTTTTGCTCTAGTAATTGCAGTATAAATAAGATTTCTTTGCAACAATGTAAAATGCTGGGTAAATATTGGGACAATTACTGCTGAAAATTCTGAGCCCTGGCTCTTGTGAATTGAAATTGCATAAGCTAACACTAGTTCATCAAGCTCATCAAAATCATATTCAATAATACGTTCATAATATCTGACAAATATCTTTTTTTCTTCATGATCAATATTTTCTATATTGCCTATATCTCCGTTAAAAACAGATTTATCATAATTGTTTTTGATTTGCATAACTCTATCACCAGATCTATAAATAAATCCGGCGCGCATTATTTCTGGTTTATTAGTTGCCCCATTTAAAATTTTTTGCAAATTATGATTTAAATTGTGCGTACCAACGGTTCCACGATTCATCGGAACCAATAAAATAGACTGATCTATGGATATTTTATATTGTTTCAAAGTATTAAAAAAAATTGTTCTTAAATGTTCAGGAACTTTTTCAGGGGATTCTTCTTTAATAAATAAAAAATCTTTTTTTGAGTTCGGCAAAAAAGACACAGGAAACTCCCCATTATTTATCCTATGAGCATTTACAATTATCAAACTATCTTGTGCCTGTCTGAAAATTTCAGTTAATTTTATACAAGCTACTTTTTGGCTTTGTATTAAATCATTTAAAAAATTTCCAGCCCCCACCGAAGGCAATTGATCCACGTCTCCTATAAAAACCAAATGTGCATCTATTGGACAAGATTTCAAAATTGCATGGGCCAAAAAGATATCAATCATTGAAGCTTCATCTATAATTAAAAAATCCAGTTTTAAAACATTTTGTTCATTGTGTAAAAAACCCATTTTATTAAAATCAAACTCTAATAAACGATGAACAGTTAATGCATATTTTCCGGTGCTTTCGAACATTCTTTTTGCAGCTCTACCAGTTGGAGCTGCAAGTTTATAATTGATTTTATTATCATCTAAAATCTGAAGTAACTTTTTTATAAGCGTTGTCTTACCTGTACCTGGTCCACCGGTTATTATGGTAATCTTATTTTGCAAACAACCCAAAATTCCTCTAATCTGATTTTCATTAAGTTGTACATCACCATTTTTTATAATATTTATTTCTTTATAAATTTTATCTATGTTGAACTCATGTATTATTTTTCTAGATAAAATAGTTTTTATTTTATTAGCAACTCCTTTTTCAGAAAAATAATATTGTGTTAAAGTAATAAAATGTTTCTCGCTTAATGTTATTAATTTAATTTTATGTTCATTATAAAGTTCGTGAAAAGCTTGTTTGAAAATAGTTTCGTCAAAAAATTCTAATTCTAATAATTTATGGGCCTTTTCTTTAAGCCCTTGTAACTCTACATAAAGATGTCCGTTTGATATTTCTGTTGTAACAGCAAAACAAATACCGGCTTTAATACGTTTTATAGAATCTTTTGCTATAGATATTTTGCAAGCTATTTGATCCGCTGTTTTAAACCCTACTCCCCAAATATCTTCAGCTAATTTGTAAGGATTTTCAAGAATTATATCTATAGATTTTTGACCATAAGTTTTGTAAATTTTTGTAGCATAAGCAGTTGATATTCCTTTATCCTGCAAAAATATCATAATATTTGAAATCTCTTTTTGAGCATTCCAGGAATCTTGAATTTGTTGGGCTCTTTTGGACCCTATACCATCTACTTTTTTTAATTTTTCAGGATTATTCTCTATGATATCTAAAATCTCTTGTCCAAAATGATTAACTAATTTTTCTGCATATACTTTACCTATACCCTTAATCATTCCTGACCCTAAATACTTTTTTAGACCGTTAATGCTCGTAGGTAAAACAGCTTGGCATTCGATAGCTTCAAATTGCCTGCCAAATTTTTGATCAAATACCCATTTTCCTAAAAGAGAAACTTCTTGACCTGGCTGCACTGCAGGAAAATATCCTTTTACAGCAGTTGAATCTTTACTATTCAGTTGCAAAATAAAAATAGAAAAGCCGTTTTCAGAACTTTGAAATAATATCCTATCTACTGTACCGTTAAGTTTCTCATTCATATTCGCTCGTATGGTTCGACAAGCTCACCACGAGCGCGCGCTAGATTTGCTCTCCCCCGCTCGTCCCGAGCCTGTCGAGGGATACGAGTGGGTTTCATAGATTATTTTTTTCCATTTTTTTGTAGAAAAATTTCCTCAAATTGTGCGTTTGCTTTTTTGCAACTATGTTTTAAATCAGATAAAAAGAAGGTAACATGTGTAAAAAAGTTATCCAATGTTTCCAAATTTGTTATTTTAGAATTAAATGCCTCTTCTTCTTTTCCCAATGGGGTATTAAACCAATCATACATCAGACTTTCCAAAATATTTCTTCCCTGCAAAGACTCCTCAAGTAGTTTCTTTATAAAAGCTTTTCCTGGTTCTATATCCTTTGCAAACTGCATCGTAGCTGCTGTAAAATCTTTTTTTACTTTTGCAAGGCATTCCTCAAGCTCTGCTTTAGAGCTTGCATCTAATTTATTTTCTTTCTTTAATTTTTTTTCTAGAAATAATATTTCTTTTAAGCAACATTTTCTATTCTGAAATATATAATTACCTGTACGTTTATTTGTCGCCTCATCCAAATATCCAAACTGAATATCTTTAATTAATTTGATTACCACAACCATATTTCTTATCGAAGCAGCATCAATAAATCCAGGAATACCATCTATCATGCTAAGAGCATAATTAGTTAGCAAAACATGGTTATGCTTCTTTTTTTCATCATGTTCTGAATAAATAGTTTGTACAGCTATTAAATTTAATGAAAGTAAAATAATTTTTTTCATTTTTATAACTCCTATATCAATTTAAAATATTAAATCAAAACTAGCAGAAACTGTAAAATCTTCTCCTATACCTGAAGTTGCAAATGCACGTTCGGCACTTAAAGATACAACCCAGCTATAATTTTTGTTTAACACATTATAATCAACTTTTGCAAAAAATTTATTTTGCATAGCATGGGGTCTTATACATTTTTGGATATCAAACAAATCTGGAGCTACTGTTGAAAGATGACCCAAAGTTTCTTGTTGTTGGAACCAGAAATCATATCCAAACATAAAATCCCATTCTCTCAAAGTAAATAAAGGGCATATAGTAAATTCAAAAGACAAACCTGGATCAACACTTACATTTATAGCAGATGGGAAAAGAGTATTTACCAATTGCTGGCTTAAAAATTGTATAGCTTCTCCTGCTTGTGCTTCACTAAGTACATCGGTATTGAAATTTTCAGGGTTAAAATCATTACAATTTTTTTTCTTTAGAAAATACCGTAATTCAGTTGCCGGAAAAAGATATTCAAATGTTCCATAAAGCCTTAAAGTAAATCCTTCATTTATTCTGAATTTTGGTTCAACAAACATACCTAGCCCAAAATGTCCACCATTACCTAATGGAGTATCCAATAACATAGCAGATAATTGTTTTAACGAGGATAAACCAAAATTTGATCCAATAATCCGCAATTGCTTAATAGCTTCTTGATCCCCATTTCTTGCTTCAAATAATAAAACCGCTATATTTTGTAAATTCACATTTGGGACATTAAAATTATTCTTAAAACTTGAACCCACTAACCCTTTTTTAAAAGCAAAGGCTGTAGGTATAGTTGCTAAAAATCCAAGCTTGATGCAACTACAATCATTTTCAATTGTAACGGCTCCAAATTTTACTCTACTATCTCCAAGACCAACTTTATCTGCAACTACAAGTTTTTTTAACATTTCTTCGCCTTGGGATCTAGTAAAAGCTACTCCCATTTGAACAAAAGTATTCTCAATATCTATTTGTTCCTGTTCAGTTAAAAAGAAGTTATTCTCACCATATAGTAATGGTATATCTATTTCTAAGCTCGAATCCTTAAAATTCTTAAGAAACTGTGTCATTAAACCTAGTCTACGTTGTTCTACCCTTCCATTTTGGAATAAACTTAAAATTTTTGGAATATTTACATTCGCTATATTTTGAGCATCTTCTATATCTGCAAGCAAATCCGGATCATTTAGATTTATATATGAAGAGATTTTATCACTATTCTTAGTAAAAAATTGCCTAGGAGTTGAGTTTCCAAATAGGTTAAATTTTAAAACCCAATCTTGGCATAAATATTCTGTATGATAAATATTAAATATGGGCAACGAATTAATAGGTCTCATATTTAATGGATAAGTTTTTTCATATAAATCATGGGATAAAATAGCAGGTAAATTTATAAGATTTAAACAATTTAGAATATCTTTATTAGTAGTTGCTTGACAAGGAATGGCTCTGGTTTTCAGATCATTTATTTCTATATTTTGCAATCCATCTTCCAAATCCAGGTCCCCATACTCGGAGCCGGCATATTCTGATTTAATAAAATCCTCAAGTTCATCCTCTTGGCAATCTATATTTTTACTAAAAATTAATACAGTTGCCAAAGTCAATAAAGTTATATTTTTCAAATTCATAATGCTCTTTTTCCAAGATTTAAACATTGTCGAAATTATTTTGCATAATGATGAGCTTAAAAACTAAAGACTATTTCATTTTACATAATTTTTAAATTTATTCAAATTAGGGGCCTGTGTTGCTATTTTTTAGAGATTTTTTCTTTTTGACAAGGTCCGTTTATATTAAAATAGGATATAGTTTTGGATATAAAAAGCTTTTTAAGCTTTTTTTCCCTTGTAAAAAAAGTTTTAAATATATTAAAATAAACATTAAGATAAAATAAAAACCATTAACCAAAGGGAAAAATTTATGGAAGGCGTCGACGGAGCTTTTATAGTTAAAGCAGCCGCATTCTTAGGTGCAGCTTTTGTAATGGCTGTAGGAGCTATTGGGCCAGCTCTAGGGCAAGGAATGATAGGTAAGCAAGCTTGTGATAGTATTGGCAAATATCCCGAAAGTGCTTCAAAGGTCAGAACTGCTATGATAATCTCTTTGGGTATGGTTGAATCAACAGCAGTATATTGCCTTATTATTGCCTTAATGCTTATTTTTTTAAATAAATAATATTTTGGATTATTAAATTGTAAGGGTGTTATGTGACAATTAATATAACACTGTTTATTCAAGTTATTCATTTTTTCATAGCTTATTTTATAATAAGCAAATTACTGCTTAATCCAGCAGTTAGAATAATTAAAGATGAAGAACTTATAGAAGCAGATTTCCATTCATCAATATTAAAAAAGCAATTTAAAATTGATGAAATCGTTAATAAAAAAAAATCTATTGAATTAAAAAATATTGAAGAATTTTTGAGCATAAAACCCAACATAGAGATAGATTTAAAGGAAAAGATTTCCTGGTCAACCATAAAACCAATACCTATTTCCCCTGATCTATTAGAAAACATATCAAAAAATGTGTCAACTTATATAATTAAAAAGGTAAAAAATCTTGAATAATAATATAACATTTATCTTTTTTAGATTTTTTAATTTTTTTGTTGTTGTTTCTATTATTGCTTATTTTGTTAAACGCTATCTTAGAGCATCCATTTTAAAACAAATTCACAATAGACAAAATTATTTTAAATCTCTTGAGCTTGACTATACAAGATTGAATCAAGATTATGCAAATGTTGAAAAAGAACTTAAAGAAAAAGAGATGTTCGCTAAAGATTTAAAAATAAAACTGGATAAATGGCATCAAACATTTGTTTTAGAACAAGAGTCTAAAAAAGAAGAACATGAAGCAATCAAGGCCAATATACAAAAAAGTAATCTAATCAAACAAAAAAATATAACCTTAGAATATTTGGCCTCTAAAACTCTTGTTAGAGCTATCAATAAAGCTAAAAGTACTATAAATGAAGAATTTAATGAATTGGAAGCCTGTAAATATCAAGACAGTCTTATTGAATTCATTAAGAAAGAATCATTATGATTAGAGATACTTTTATTGCTCGCAAATATTCTATCGCTTTTTTGAATCTCTATATAGATAAAATTGATGATAATACTTTTTTAAATATAGAAAAAACGTTAACTTATTTACTATATAATCATGATGTATTATCTTTTTTCTCTCTACCAAATATTAGTTTGGCTGATAAAATCAATCTCATAGAAATTTTCTTAAAAAAATTCCAGCTTCCAGAAGAGTTTAAAAGCTTAATTTTACTATTAATAAAACATAATAGAATTACACTTATTACTGACGTTTTAAAATATATTTCGTATATTTATCAAGATATGACCAATAGCATGAAATTTGAAATAACAAGCGTTTGTAAATTAAGTGAATCTGATATTAATATACTAGAAAATTTTCTGGTAAAAAAAACTGGTAAAAAAATTATACCTGTTTTCAGAATTAATAAAAACCTCATTGCGGGTATATCTATACAAAGTGATTTAATGATGTGGGAATTCTCAATTAGCCAACAATTAAAAAAAGCAAATAAAATAGCATATAAGGAAGTGGAAAGATTAAATGGAAATTAAAAGCACAGATCTAATTTCATTATTTGAAAAAGTTCTTGAGGGCCAACCAAATACTAATATGCAAGAAATTGGTATAGTTATTCAAGTTGGTGATAATATTTGTCGTATTCATGGACTTATGAATGCTACTTACGGAGAAGTTGTAGACTTTGCCGGTGGAAATAAGGGTATAATTCTTGATTTAAGTGAAGATTTAGTCTCAGTATTTTTACTTGAAAATAATATACCGGTTGTTGAATCTGAAATAGTAAAAAGAACAGGACATCTTTTTAAGACACCTGTTGGAATGAGTCTTCTTGGGCGCGTTATTAATGCTTTTGGCGAACCTATAGATGCTCTAGGCGAGCTTAACATTAATGAATATAAACCTGTTGAAACACAGGCTCCTGGAGTAATTGAAAGATCTCCTGTAAATGAATCTCTTGCAACAGGTATTTTAGTTGTGGACGCTCTAATACCAATAGGTAAAGGACAACGTGAATTAATTATTGGCAATAGAAATACAGGAAAATCAACAATTGCTGTCGATACGATTTTGAATCAGAAAGATAAAAATGTTTATTGCATATATGTTTCAATAGGTCAACGCAAATCTAGCTTGGCAAGATTGATTCATCTTCTTGAAGAAAATGATGCCCTTAAATATACGGTATTAGTTGTTGCTGATGCCAGTGATTCAAGTATAAACCAATATTTAGCTCCTTACGTAGGTTGTACTATTGGAGAATATTTCAGAGATTTAGGGCATGATGCGCTTATAGTTTATGATGATCTAACAAATCATGCTGTTGCTTATAGGGAAATGTCATTACTTTTACGCAGACCACCAGGGAGAGAAGCTTACCCTGGAGATGTATTTTATTTACATTCCCGCTTATTAGAACGTGCTGGAAAATTATTAAAGGGTGGATCATTAACGGCACTACCTATTGCGGAAGTTCAAGGTGATGATATTACAGCCTATATTCCCACCAATCTAATATCTATAACTGATGGACAAATATTTTTAGATACTAAGTTATTTAACCAAGGCATAAGGCCCGCTGTTGACGTAGAACTTTCAGTTTCAAGAGTTGGGGGTGTTGCTCAAACAAAGGCTGTAAGGCAGGTTACAAGAGCTCTACGTTTAGATTTGGCTCAATATCATGAACTTCTTGAATTCTCTCAATTTGGAACTGAACTTGATGATATATCTCAAAAAAGATTAAAAAGAGGAGCCATAGCCATTGAGCTTTTAAAGCAACCTGAACATGTTACTTATTCCTTTGTTGATATAGCTTTAATTCTGTTTTTATTTAAACAGGACTTCCTAGATAAAATCGCTTTGGATCAAGTAAACAAAATTTCTAATGAATTTGTTAGTTACACCAAAGCTGTTTATCCTGAAATATACCAAATGATTGCCAAAACAGGTGAAATTTCTGATGCAACTAGGGATGACTTAATTAAAATTGCTAAAGAATTTAGTAGAATTAGAAGCTCGTAAAAAACTTAATAGCCTAGTACAATATCTTGCAAAGCTTTTACTGGCAAACCTTCATGTAAATGTTCTCTAATTTTTTTCTTACGTTCTTCTAACGCTAATTTTGCATCAACTAAAAGCTTAGTCATTTCTTCATCATTTTTGGCATAATCAAATACAGTTTTTCCTGAGCCATCTTTGATATCAAAATCATTAACATATGGTAAAAGTTCTTTTAAAATATCTTTCAACTTTCCAACTTGTCCATTTTTCATTGAAATTATGTTCTGTGCATTGATTTTCATTCCTCTATAAAAATTAGTTGGATCATCTACTCTAGACATGTCTTGTAGATGTTTTTGGTCTCTAGATAAAGAATCATCAAGATTTGTAATCACCTCCAATATTTTCATCAACAAGGTTTGGTTTTTAACCCAATATAAAATATTATTAATATCAGCATTGTTCTTTCTTAATTTTTCTATAGCTTCATCAAATTCATGCTTATTAATATTTTTATCATAATCACTGGCAAGCGCCATAAATACATATTCCTCAGGATTCTTTGTATTTTCCATTTTCCACTCTGCATACCATCTAGGCCTTGAAGCTTTAATTGCACCTGGAATAAAAGCTCCCATAGTAGGATTAGCCGAAACAAACTCCTTCGACTTTTCCTCGAAATAACGTTTCCAACTCTCACTCTCAGAATTTTCCCTCTTTTCTGCAGAATGCACAAATCCATTGCATAACAACAAGGTCATAATTCCTATAAGTAATTTTAAATTAAATTTCATAAACACTCCTCCATTAAGTTAAATACGCCTTATTATTTCTAATATATAATAATCACAAAGAAAAAAGCAACAGCTTTAAATTTTTACCTGTAAAACACTGTTTTTAATACTATTTTAATGAGCTTGAACTGACTCAAATTTGGGTTTTAAAATTTCATACATTTTATTTAAATCAATACTAATTATTCTGGTTTGAGCAAGCATGGAAAGAAAATAATTATCATCTTGCCATCTGGGTAAAACATGTATATGAAGGTGATTAGGAATGCTTGCGCCGGCTGGTTTGCCTATATTTACACCTATATTTACTCCATCAGACTTTAATGATTCTTGCAAAATTCTAGAACTTTCCCCTATAAGTTTAATTAGTTCGCATTGTTCTTCGAGTGTAAATTCATGTAAATCTCTTTTATGACTGATAGGAACTATTAATATATGCCCCTTATTGTAAGGAAATAAATTAAGTTGAATAATTGTATGCTTATGGCGTAATAAAATAAAATTTTTTCTATCGTCACTATCATTAACGTTTCTACAAAGAGGACATTCTGTTTGATTATTAACAGTATCTTTTGGTTTATGCTCACTGCCATAATTATTTCTCCAAGGTGCATATAAAAATTGCGTCGGCCCATCACTATTTAAATTCATGCAAAAACAGAAACCTGTATAAAAAAACAAACTTAAAGAAACTACTTTTTTTAACACTTATTTCCCTTCAAATTTTAACTTTCTTGTCCGGCCCTTCGATTTCACTCCCCGCTACGCCAAAGCTTCGCCGGGCGAGCAGGATAAACTCCGTTATAGCGAAGACGGATCAAATTCAACTTTTAGTTGATCATAAATTTTATTTAAATCAAAGGATATTGTTTTTGTATCACAAAGCAAGGGTAAAAAATTTGTGTCTCCCTCCCATCTTGGCAAAACATGCATATGTAGATGACCGGGAATTCCAGCACCTGCTACCCTGCCTAAATTAAGACCTACATTTACACCATCTGCGCCAAGAGTTTTAGATACAATTTCTGTGCTGTAACTTACTAATTCCATTAATTCTGCACGTTCTTCTTTAGTTAGATCACTTAAATTTTTTATATGTTTAAAAGGTATAATCATTAAGTGTCCGGCATTATATGGATGCAAATTTAAAATAGCTGCATTATATTTGTATCGACCCAATATAAAATTTTTTTTGTCGTCAGATTCTTTAAACTTATTGCAAAAAGCGCAATTTTCTTTCTCTTCGTTCTTATCTCTTGCACCTTTTACATATTTATTTCGCCATGGAACATATAAAAACTTCATAATTTAACCTTTATTTTTTGCATAATTATACAAGTTATTTTAAGCTTAAGCATTCGAACAAACAATATTATTTTATAAGATAACATGACAGATCTTGTTTTTGTAGTATACGATAGTATAAAAAACTCAGCTTTTGCAGGACAAGTTTTACAACCCATTTTAAAAAGAATTAATCAAAATCCTAAACAAAAAGTTTATTTAGTAAGTTTTGAAAAAGAAAAACTTACTCAAGAAGAAATATCAAAATATATTCCAGAAAATAAAAACTTAATTTTTATTTTGTTAAGAAGAACACCTTTTTTTGCAAAATTTGGCCTTTATTACTCAGTTTTACAACTTAAAAACTTATTTAAAAATTTCACACAAGAATATTCAGTTATTTGTAGAGGAGCGCTTGCTGGCTGGGTGGGAATAAAAAGTATAGATCCAGATTTATGTAAATCATTTACTGTACAGGCAAGAGGATTATTGCCAGAAGAACATGAATACTCTAAGAGAGAAATAAAAAATTTATTTATAAAAAAATTAAATTTTTTTATCACAAAAGAACTTACAAAAGTTGAAAAAGAAACATATAAATCTAATATTAAAAATTTTAAAATTGAATCAGTTTCTGATGCACTAAAAGATCATATAATTAAAAAATATGAAGTGAATCAAGAAAATATAATTTTAGCAACATATGATATACCAGAAGCAATATCAAATAATCAATTATGTGAGTGGAAAAAAGATATTAGGCAAAAGTTACACATTTCACAAAACACTCATGTTTATTGTTATAATGGTTCAGTTAAAGCTTGGCAATCGATAGAGTTAGTAATTAATTTCTTCAAGCAAGAATTATATAATAATAAAAATATTTTTTTGCTTGTTTTAACTCAGGATCAAACAGAATTTGAAAATTTGTTAATTACAAATCAAATAAATAAGGATTATTATAAAGTTTTATATGTTGAACATTCTGAGATATATAAATATTTAGCAGCTTGTGATACAGGACTAATTTTTAGAAAAAATAATATAATTAGTTGGGTATCTAGACCCATAAAGGCTATGGAATACAAAAGTGCTGGCTTGAAAATAGTTCATAATAACACTGTTAAATGGTTAATCGACCTAAAATAAAAAGGAAATATGTGAAAAAAATTTGTGTATTAGGTCTTGGTTATATAGGTTTGCCTACATCAATAATTTTGGCAGAAAATGATTTTGATGTTGTTGGTTTTGATATTGACATTAACAAAGTTGAAAGAATTAATAATTTTGATCCCATAATTCAAGAACCGGAAATATCATCTAAATTAAAAAAAGTTTTATCAGAAAAAAAATTTAAAGCTGTTAAAAAAATTGAATCTGCTGATTATTTTATTATTGCAGTTCCTACCCCATTTAAGGTTACTGATAATTTAGAAAAACAGGCAGACCTTTCTTACGTATGGGCCACCATAGAATTTATAAGCCAGGTATTAAAAATAGGTGACACAGTAATATTAGAATCTACTGTCCCAGTTGGTACAACTGAAGAACTTGCAAGAAAGCTTGAGCTTTCTGCAAATTTAAAAGCAGGAAAAGATTTTTTTGTAGCTTATTGCCCTGAAAGAGTATTTCCAGGAAAAATTTTTTATGAATTAGAAAATAATTCAAGAGTATTGGGAGGAATTAATTCTAGTTCTGCTCAAAAAGCACAAGAATTATATGTTAAATTTGTCAAAGGAGATTTACATTTAGAAAGTTCTACTTTTGCAGAAATGATTAAACTTGTTGAAAATAGTTCCCGTGATGCTCAAATTGCAATAGCTAACCAAGTAGCATCTCTTGCTTACAAAGTAGGTATAGATCCATATAAATTGATTTCAATAGCAAATGAGCACCCAAGAGTAAAAATATTAAATCCAACCTGTGGTGTTGGTGGACATTGCATAGCTGTTGATCCTTGGTTTTTGGTTGAATCATTTCCAGAACAAACTGAACTTTTTAAAAAATCTAGACAGATTAATGATTCCAAACCATACCAAGTTTTAACCTTTATTAAAGACGCTATATCAAAATGGAAACTTTCTAAACCTAATTCAAAATGTAAAGTTGCAGTTTTAGGTTTGACTTATAAACCGAATGTAGATGATTTAAGAGAATCTCCTGCTTTATTAATCGCCCAGGAACTTAATAAAATTAATGAAATAGATTTTGTAGCAGTTGAACCTTACATTGAACCTGAAATATTAAATAAAAAATATAATATTAAAACAGAAAGACTTGAGCCTGCTCTCAGCGACTCTAATATTATTGTTTGCTTAGTAGCCCATAATTATTTTAAAAATTTAAAAAATATTTTGAATAAAGATCAAATTATTCTTGATTTTTGTGGATTAATGTATGAGAAAAAAGAAGTTAATACATTAGGAAATAGAAAAAAACTCAAACATGCAGATACAGCAAATCTCTCCCCGCGCTCGTGGTGAGCTTGTCGAACCATACGAGCAAATCAGGTAATTCATAATATTTTATCTCAAGTCTAAATAAACAAGATTGTTACAATTCTTAAATTAACATACAGATGTTCTATTAATATTTTTTTAAACATTGATTATTATTGGTTTTTTTATACAATTTAAATAATTTTAATCAACTAGAAGGATGATACAAAAAATGAATAAGATCTTTGTTTTAAATTTAATAATTCTCGGTTTATTTTCCCAAACCTATAACATGCAAAGATTACTTCCTTCAATTCGTTCAAGTGCGACTTTATCAAATTTACATAAAATAAATTTTCGAAAATTTAGTACTAAAAAAATTACACCAGAAAAGGCATATAAAATATTCGGTATTAATAATATGTCATCTAATTATGTAGAAACTGATTTAAAAAAGATTTATTTAGAATTAGCTAGACTTTATCATCCTGACAAAAACTCAGAGTTTACTGAACGAGCTTCAAGAAAAATGCAAGAAATAAGCAGTGCTTTTGAAAGCATAAAGGAACATCAGGGTTTTATTAAAAAAAATAATATTTATGAAAAATTTAATTATATTGATCAAGTAGAATTTAGAGAGATTTTTAGAAATATAGATAAGAAATATAAAAGTTGGACAAATAATGAAGAAGAAGTAGAAGTTGAAGAAGAGCAGTCTATAGAACAAGAATATCAAAAATTTAAACAAGAGTACGAGCAAAGAGAGAAACAACAAGGAGAGCCGGAGTACACAAAACGTACAATGTCGTGGTTACTTACTTTTGTTCCAATGACAATATGTTGTAGCTATGGTCTTTATCATATTTTTGATCTAGTTAGACAAAATAATTCAAATAATGAGAATATTAATTTAAATAATGTATCTAGCAATCCCATAATTGATAAACCTATTAGCTTAGATCAGAAAGTATACACAGCAATTAAATTGAATGATTTAGAGGAATTAAAACTTATTTTATTTGATCCAAATTGTGATTTAAACAAAGTAGCATATAATTTTAATAATATAAATAATGAACAAGCTGGATTATTATTTTTGGAAGCTTTGGATCAAAGAGCATCGAATTTAATAAATAATCACCAAATACATAAATCTAAACCAAAATCAATGATTGAAGAATTAACATCTGTTCAGCAAAATCTAACTAATGAATCAAATATTCGATCTAATTTATATTCTGAAAATTTTTATAAAGACAATAGAAAAGCCATTAAAGATTTAATTCTTCAAGGTTCTTTTAATATTCAATATTCGGGAATTGAAGGTTATTATATTCTCGATCGTGCAATAAAATTTAATGATTATGAGCTAGTAGCACTCTTGATTAAAAAGAAAGCAGTTTTGAAAAATTCAATTTTATCAACAGATAATGTTATCATGTTGAAATTATTAAAAAAACATAATTATCTATTTTTAGACTTGGTTAAATCTGAAAATATCCTTTGGCACCTTATAGGATATAAAATTGGTGTCAATTTTTTAGAAGAATTAGGTCAAGATTTAAAGGAAAAGTTTGAAAAAGAAAGGTATAATCCTTGGTGTTTTTTGCTGTCTAGTTTAAGGGTGGATGATCCATTAGAGCAAGCAAAAATTCAATTTTTCTTTAATAAATTTGGTTGTTTATTAAAAGATGTAAAAGATTGTGGTAATCCAAAGGCGAATCAATTTATCAAAGTATTACAAGAAAGGTATCAAGATGAACATCCAAAACATTAAAAAAATTAGTTTATGTTTATTTATTGTAAATGGCTTAATAATAAATATTCCAATATTTGGAATGAGTCTACAACTAGCAAGAAATCTGAGAAATAAATCATTTTTTTATTTAAATAGATACAGGTTATTTTCTAAAATATCAAAATTAAAAAATGATTCGGTTGTTAAAAATACAGAAAAAGCAAATAATAGTTCATCCAAACAGTTGTCTAACTATTTTTTTAAAAGATTGAATTATTTGACTCGTAATTTTAAAAAAGAAAATAATAGGGCTATTTTTGAATATACAGGCTCTTTTGATAAAATTGATGGAAAAAATATTCATCAAACATATGAATATCAAGAATTTATAAATTGTTTTAACAGGTTAGATCCAATTTTGAAAAAGGAATTTATAAATGATTTAAATGAGATTGGATCATTTTATTTGAAGAATAGTTTTAAAAAATCAAAATCTATAAATCAAATTTTGGATCAATTTCCAATTAATTTACAATCTTATTTTACAAATATAATCGTCGATTTTTCAAATAAAATTAATGGTTTAGGTTTTAATATATCTTGTATTAATATTCGTACATCATATGAAACTGATTCAAATGATAATAAAATTATAAATAAAATAAAAACTGTTATTGTAGGGCAACAAGGTTCAAGTTCACTCAAGAATTGTTGTCGTAATTGTAAAGAAGAATTATTGTTGCTAGAGGGTAAACCTGAAAAGATTTTAAATATAACTAGCGATATGGATTCTGATACAATTAAAAAAATATATTTTGAAAAGCTTTTCAAAGCTGAAAAAGAAAATGATGTTGAAATGGTAAAAATATTGAAAGAAGCCTATCAAGATTTAATCGGAGTTCCAGAGAAGGAATTAGTTTTAGTAGAACGTGAAACGGATATAAAAGAATTATATTTTCATATTCGTATGAATGCGGAAAAAGAAAAAAAATAAAATTATTAAAATATGCTGATTATTAAAATCTATAAAAAACAGAGTTATTTGAAAATAACTCTGTTTTTATTTTTTGGATTATTTTTTAATTTGAACCCTAATGTTAGCATAATAGTTTTTTCTTTTGATAGACCATTACAACTGTACGCCCTTCTTGAATCTGTAGAAAAATACCTCTCTAATGTTGCAGATATATCTGTAATTTATAGAACAAGTAATGATATTTATTCTAGTGCTTATCAAGATGTTAAAAATAGATTTAAATACTATAATTTTTTGCGACAAAAAATTGTGCCTTACAATAATTTCAAAGAACTGACGATAAAATCTGTAAATGAAATAAAATCTGATTATTTAATGTTTGCAGTTGATGATATAGTAGTTACGGATTTTGTTGATTTAGGGCTGTGTGAAAAAACACTAAAATTCACAAAGGCTCATAGTTTTTACCTAAGATTGGGATATAACATTATAGAATGTTATATGCAAAATATTAAAACTCCTGTACCAATAAATAAGCTCGTACAAGAAAATATCTATATTTATAAATTTAAAGATAGTAAGGGCGATTGGTACTATCCAAATTCACTAGACATGGCCATTTATAATAAAACAGATGTTATTAATGAAATATCTAAACTTAATTTTAATTCCCCTAATAAATTAGAAGGTGAATGGTCCTTAAAGACTAATTTAAATAAATATGGTCTTTTCTTTAAAGAATCAAAAATCGTTAATATTCCACTCAATCTAGTAAATACAGATTATCGTAGAAATAAAAATTTAAACTATTTTTCAACTGAAGATTTGTTACAAAAATTTCAAAATGGCTTTAAAATTGACATTAAAGATTTATACAAAATACAAAACAAAACTACACATATTGATTTTATTCCCAAATTTATAAAAAGATAAAATGATTTGCATTTATAAAAAATTAGTTGCATTTTAAATTTATAAAAATTTACCAAATAAAAAGAAGGTTAAGATATGAAGATCAAGCTTACTTTATTAAGTAATTCTATTTTGTTTTTTTCTATAATTTCTGCAGAAAATAATCTTCAAAAAACTGCTCTAGTTTGTGGTGCCGGTGGATTTATAGGCCATCATCTAGTTAATAGATTAAAAAAAGAAGGCTATTGGGTACGAGGCATAGATCTAAAATATCCTGAATTTTCTGAAACTAAAGCAGATGAATTCTTTATTTCTGATCTGAGAAATCCAAATGATACACATAACTCTGTTTACATAAGTGAAGATCAATCTTTTGACGAAGTGTATCAACTAGCTGCAAATATGGGTGGCATGGGTTTTATTTCATCCCATGATGCTGAAATTATGCATGACTCTGCTTTAATAAACCTTAATGTATTAAATCAATGTAAAGAAAATAAAGTTAAAAAAATATTCTATTCTTCATCTGCGTGTATTTACCCAGAAAGGAATCAATTAGATCCAAATAATCCAAAATGCTCTGAAGAATCAGCTTATCCTGCAGCACCTGATACAGAGTATGGTTGGGAAAAATTGTTTAGTGAGCGTTTATATGCTGCATATGCAAGAGATTATGGAATGGATGTTAGAATAGCCAGATTTCATAATATCTTTGGACCAGAAGGTACTTGGTGTGGTGGCAGAGAAAAAGCGCCCGCAGCATTATGTCGTAAGTTAGCAGAAGCAAAAAATGGTGACAATGTCAAAGTTTGGGGCAAAGGAGATCAAACTAGATCATTCCTTTATATTGATGATTGTTTGGAAGGGGTTAGAAGGCTAATGAATCTTGAACAAAAAAATCCTGAAGTAATTAACATTGGCTCAGAAGAAATGATCTCAATAAATAATCTTACTCAATTAATAGCAAAAATATCCGGCAAAAATGTTAATATTCAAAATGTTAAAGGTCCAGAAGGTGTACGCGGAAGAAACTCAGATAATAAGTTAATTAGACAACTACTTAAATGGGAGCCTACTAGTAAATTAGAAGATGGATTACACAAACTTTATTCATGGATAGAACAACAAGTCAGAAAAGGAAAAAATTAATTTTAGATCTAAAAACTTTTGTTATTTTGTAAATTTTCTAATTCATAATTGACTATAATTTTTACTAGATCTTTAAATAAAGTTTTAGCCTGCCAACCTAGTTTTTCTTTAGCTTTTGTAGGATTTCCACATACAGAATTTATATCAGATGGTCTAAAATATTTTGGATTTATAGTAA
>Ga0207097_1016_pt1 | contig 40649 bp, 35 predicted proteins | sample Alteio_BWMinHeat_87_FD_153541 | JGI IMG/M metagenome (GOLD analysis project Ga0207097, IMG submission 153541) | Enriched cells from forest soil in Barre Woods Harvard Forest LTER site, Petersham, Massachusetts, United States -... | ecosystem: Environmental > Terrestrial > Soil > Temperate forest >...
ATCATTCATATCATTTCCTTGCCGCCAATTCCTTGAAACCTTAGCCAAAGTCTTGAGTTTCCCCAACTTTTGAAGTTTCTTGAGGTAAGTAAGGCAAGACTTTTTAAGGCTTGCAAAAACGCCTTATTGTTTTTTTAATCTACTATGGCTTTTATAAAATCCTGGGATCCTGGTAAGATGGGGTTAGAATCCAACAGGAGGTTATATGGGAGCTCAATCTCATCCCGATCATGATAAAGTAAAAATGACTTTCGAATGTACACCTGATGAAAGGGCTTACATTAAGATGTTAGCAGCTAAGGCTCGGATGAATCTTAGTGATTTTCTCCTTTCTTATCTTAGGAACGATTTTCCAAAAAAGCCTAATAAAAAAACTCTATCTTCTATGAAAGAGTTGGATGAAGGTGGAGGGATTCGCTGTACTTCAATAGATGATTTCTGGGAACAAATGGGAATTGATCCAAATGCTTGAGCTTGATTATTGCACGCGAATTAAAAAGGATCTAAAAAAAATTCAGCATAAAAGTGCTTTATTTGTCTAGAATCGGCTCTCATTCAGATCTTTTCTAATTGTTCTTTTCCGCAAATCTTTATTTTAATAGTGCTAGCATTTGTTCGTGAGATAATGCATTGATATCCTTTACGAATTCGGTAAGCTCTTCTTTCTGCTTGGTTAATATTTCAAGGCTATCAGGTTCTTTTTCAATTGTTTCTTTTAAAGAGCCTAACACTCTGTTTCCATATTTCTTGAAAAGTAAAATAAAATTTCCGATTTCTAGCTTTTGCACTTTAGTGAGAGTGTCTAGTTTTTTAGTTAAGGCAGATTTTCTTGTGAAGGCTTCATAAATAGGAAGAAAGGCATTGAATAGGAAGACAGTAAGAGCTGTATAACTATCGATTCGGTAGTTGGGCTGATTCTTAGCTATTTTCTTCGCAGAATAGATAGCACAAGCTATATAAGATAAGAGAGGAGCTCCAACGGTTAAAAAGCCAAGTCCTAGAGCTGTGTATCCTTGAAAGTTTGCAGCTATTGCCTGAGTGCCCAAAACGGCGCCTACTACAAGACCAATAATGAGGATGCATTTAACAAATGCGATTATTTTATTTCTTACTTCATGAGTTTGAGCGTCTTCTAGTCTTTTAGTTGTCTCTTCTACTTGATGGACACTTTCCTTAAGTTTTGAATAATCGTAATATTTAGTAGGGCAGAGGGGGTTGTTAGCCACGTACCTAAGGACGCGAACTCCAACTTCTTGACCCGGCATAAATCCTTCGGGGATCGATGCTATATATTCCCATGAGCTTATCATGGATGATGCAAAATGATTTGCTCCTTCTGAGAGGGATGTAAGTTTATTTGTATTAAAATTAATGCTCATAGTTCCTCGTTTTTAAATTTTTATATATTTTATCATATTTTTAGTTTTCTGTGCATTAATTATTGTAAGAATCTGTTATAGACAGCATTGCATTGACTATTAGTGACTTAATTAGCTGTTTACTTTAAATTGTAATTGATTTATAATCATTATTTAATATAATTGAAATTGGATATTTTTATGACAATTGCAAAATTAACTGAAATACCGAGATTGGCCATTAATACAGGCTGCTTTCTTGGGATAGGAGCTTTTAAAAAAATAACTAGCATTCATCCGTCAATAGGGGCTCCATTAAACGCTATGGCTGGCTATTTGATAGAACAAGCGGTTCATTGGACTAAAGTTCTTCCCCCTTGTTTAGCTCCTCCTAAGGCCTACGTTTATCCAGATTTAAAGGATAAAAAAGTTCAAGAGCAGTTTATTATTTCTTCAGATGATCCTCGCCAGCTTGCAATAAATAAGTGTTTCGAAGGAGTAGACATGCTCGATTTTGAACTGGATCATACAAATCCTCCAAAGGGATTTACACGCTTAAAAAGAACCCCCATTGTTTTTATGCATGAGGCTTTACCTGGTGTTGTGCTTAAAATGACAGGGGCTCTTGGTTGTACAAAATATGCTTAGTTCTTATAATGATTGTTTAGGACGAGCTGCCGTGGCATATGGATTAAGAGAATTAGTAAAGGAAGATGCATTAGATATGCTTCATGTTCCTCAAAAAGTTTTAGCTCATATTCCTCAAAAAGAAATGGAATTTCAGGAAAGAAACTACCTTGTTATAGCAGAAAAGCTTGAATTGACAAGTACAGACGAAACGAAAGAGATGATGCAGAATATGGAGCCATCTAAAGCCAAAAAAATCTTAAAGCAACTTTTTCATTTAATGATTAGATCGGGCTACCAAGATGGACATTTTTGGAACTTCGCTTTTATTAAAACAGGCCCTCATGCAGGCAAGCTTGCTATATACGATACAGAGCCTGTTGGAATTATTAACGATTACTATACAGATTCTCCTGAAAAACGCGCTCTTGCCGTGACTAGAAGTACACAGATTGAGTGTGGGATGTATGCGATTAATGAAGCTCTTGATCCGGAGAAAGGTCTTCCTTTCCCTAAAGCACTTTTAGAGGAAGTTGGGTTTGAGGCGCTCTATAATGCCGAGCAAGAAAGAGATTTCGCTTTCCAGAAAGCCGCCATCCTCTTCTCGTTGCCCATTGCAACTGCGTTAACATCCTACATCGCCCAAAAATACCTCTAACCAACGAGGATGAACAAAGAGGAATTTCTTCTCTCTTCTCCCCCTCTGTGGTTTCTTGTCTCTGTGGTTTATCTTTGGCTAACACTTGAGCGCGCAAGGACTTGCATTTTTTTTAACCACAGAAGCGTTGAAACCACAGAGGAAGAGGGAAAGAAAATAATCTCTCTCTGTTATGTTTGCTTCTGGAGGTGTTTTTTGAGGTAGCGGCCGGTGTGGGATTCTGGGTTTTGGGCGACTTCTTCGGGGGTGCCTTCGGCGATGAGCTCTCCGCCATATTTGCCGGCGTCGGGCCCGAGGTCGATCACTTTGTCAGCTTGCGCAATGATGTCGAGGTTGTGCTCGATGATGATGACTGTGTTGCCTTTATCGATAAGAGCTTGGAAGATAGGGGTGAGTTTTAAAATGTCTTCGCTATGGAGACCAACTGTTGGTTCATCAAATAGGTAGAGGGTGTTTCCTGTTTGTCTTTTGGCAAGTTCTTTAGAAAGTCTTAAGCGCTCTCCTTCTCCACCCGATAGGGTATTGATTTCCTGCCCAAGTTTTAGGTAGTGAAGCCCGACTGAGGCGAGTGTTTCTAATGTTTTGGCAATTTTGGGGATAAAGGGCATCCACTCCATGGCCTCTTTGACTGTCATATTAAGGATATGGCCAAGGTGTTTGCCTTTAAGAAGCACTTGAAGGCTTAAGGGGTTTAAGCGGTAGCCGTGGCAAGCATCGCAGGTGACCTTTACGGGGGGAAGAAACTGCATATAAATGGTGCGTATTCCAATGCCGCTACATTTTGTGCACATCCCTTTTTTATGATTAAAGCTAAAGTTTTTAGGTAAAAGCCCTTTTATTTTAGCCGCGGGAAGCGATGCAAAGAAATAGCGCAAGGGGGTAAGTAAATCTGTGTAGGTGCTTACATCGGCTCGATTCGTTTGGCCAATCGGGCTTTGTTCAAGCACTAAAAGTTTATCAATCTTTGATAGCCCACTTATTTTGGCTCCTAAAAATGTTACCTCTTCAAGCTTGTGTCTTCTTGCCAAATTAGCAACGATTGCAGGTTTTAAAAGATCGCTCATTAAAGTTGATTTTCCAGAGCCTGAAACCCCTGTAATACAAGTGAGGGCTTTTAAGGGAAATTCTACGCTAATATTTTTTAGGTTATGAAGACTTGCTCCTCTAATAGAGAGGAAGTTTTTAGAAGTGCGCCTTTGCTCTCTCAGAGGGATCGATTTGGTTCCGCTAAGGTAAGCTCCTGTAAGAGATTTGGGATTATTTTTAATCTCTTCAAGGGTTCCTTCGGCAATAATTTTTCCTCCTTCAAAACCGGCGCCTGGGCCAAAATCTAAAATGTAATCGGCAATTTCAAGGGTTAGAGGGTCATGCTCTACAAGAAGAAGGGTGTTGCCTTCGGCGCATAATTTTTTTAGCGCCTGATTAAGTAAAGCGTTATTATGTGGATGCAGTCCAATTGTTGGCTCATCTAACACGTAGAGGCATCCTGTAAGCCCGCTTCCTAACTGCCTTGCTAAGTACGTACGCTGCGTCTCTCCACCGCTTAAAGTACGTGCGCTTCTATTTAATGAAAGATAGCCAAGGCCAATAGTTGTAAGAAAAGAGAGTCTTTGATTTAGCTGCTCAAAGGTGTCTTTTAAGAAAGGAGGGGTCTCAAGCTTTGAGGTAAAGGCAAAGGCTTCATCTAAAGAGAAATCGCATACATCCCCAATAGATGTATCCTGGATTTTTACATTTCTCGCTAGCGGATTTAACCTCACTCCATTGCAAGAGAGGCAGATGTTTTCTACAAGAAGGGGAAGAAGCGTTTCTTTAATGGAGGAAGATCCAATTTTAGAAAGCTTTGCAAATACATGGTTTAACCCTATCCAGCGTAGTGCACTTTCTTTCTTACTTCCAAAAAGGAAAAATTGCAAAGCTTCAGGGCTCAAATCTTTTAAAGGCGTTTTAGGATCGATCTCTTCTTTTTTTAGCATATCGGTAAAGATTTTTACGGCAGCTCTTGAGGCGTTATCTTTCCAAAGCAGATAAATAAGGCCAAGAGGAGTAAGCGACATAATCTCTTTATGACGCGATAAATCAGCTCCATACTGAAAGCCAAGACCTAAGCAATCGGGGCACATCCCTTGTTCTGTATTAAAGGAAAACGTATGAGGCGTAATAGGAGGATACGATTTTCCCGTGCTGGGCGCTGTAAAAGAAAGGTTAAAAAATAGGTCTTTATCCTCTAAGGCCGCCACAAGGGTGCCCCCTGAAAAGCTAGAGGCTGCATCGATCGCTTCAAAAATCCTTTTCTTGCTACTTGGATGAATCATCAGGCGGTCGATCACTAAAAATAAGCTGTTTTTGCGCCCTTTTTCATAAGGGATAGTGTCTTCTAGTTCGTAGTATGTGCCATTAAGTCTAAGGCGCATATACCCTTGCGATTGAAGCTTATCTTTTACCTCTTCAAACTTCTCATGCTTCGCAATTATTAAAGGCGCTAAGATCTGAACTTTTGTGTTTTCGCTTAGCTCTAAAAGTTTTTCCAGCACATAGTCTTTACTAATCGATTGAATTTTTTCTCCTGTGTCAGGGCAATAAGCCACTCCTAGGTGGGCAAAAATGACTCTTAGAAAATCGTAGGTTTCAGTAAGGGTTCCAAGCGTACTTCGCGGATTTCCTGCGTGGTGTTTTTGTTCAATGGCAATAGAGGCTGATAAGCCTTCAATATTTTCTACCTTAGGCTTTGCCATTTGTTTTACAAATTGGCGCGCATAGGGAGAGAGCGATTCAATGTAGCGCCTTTGCCCTTCTGCATAAACAGTTTCAAAAGCAAAAGAGCTTTTCCCAGAACCTGAAGGGCCTGTGCATACAGTGATTTTGCCTCTTGGGATTTTAGCCGATACATTCTTTAAATTATTCTGAGACGCTCCTTCTACCTGAATAAAGGAGTTATCAAAGACTTTTACCTCTAGAGTTTCTTGCTTGTGATGAGGATTTGGAGATAGTACCTTATGAAGGGCAATTCCTGTAGGGGTTTTAAGTTTGGCGATTTTTTCAGGAGTCCCTTCCGCAATAATTTCCCCTCCGCCACTTCCTCCTTCAGGGCCTAGGTCAATTACCCAGTCAGCTGTTTTAACAAGGTCCATATTATGCTCAATCACAAGCATGGTATTGCCTTTCTCTACAAGGGAGTGCAAAATGGTGTTAAGCTTTTGAATGTCGTAAAAATGCAGGCCTGTTGTGGGCTCATCGAGAATATAAAAGGTTTTGCCGGTTTCTGGGCGAGCAAGCTCTTTTCCCAGTTTAATACGCTGCGCTTCTCCACCCGATAAGGTGGGGGAGGGTTGCCCAAGCTTTATATAATCAAGCCCTACATCTGAGAGGACTTGGAGTTTATTTTTAATATGAGGAATTGCAGAGAAGAATTCTAAACTCTCAGAAACGGCCATATCAAGGACATCTGAGATGTTTTTCCCTTTAAAGCTAATGGATAAGGTATTTTGATCAAAACGCTTGCCTTTACAAAAAGTGCAAGTGACCCACTCATCTTCCATAAAGTCCATATCGATTTTTGAAAGGCCCATTCCTCCGCAGTGAGGACAAGAGCCTTCTTTGACATTAAAGCTAAAGCGCCCCGCCCCATACCCTTTAGCGACGCTTTCAGGAAGCTTGCTAAAAAGGTCTCTAATTTCATCGAAGACTTTAATGTAGGTAGCTGGGTTTGAGCGAGGCGTTCTTCCAATAGGGGACTGATCGATGCAGATGACTTTATCGACTTTTTCTATCCCTTTAATGCTTTGAACTTTGCCTATTTTAAGTTTTGAGCCTCCCAAGACATTAGAAAGAGAGGGGAAAAGAGTGTCTGAAATCAAAGAGGATTTACCAGAGCCTGAAACGCCTGTTATGGCAATAAAACAGTTTAAAGGGAATGTAGCCGTAATCCCTTTAAGATTGTGGTGCTCAGCTTTTTCAAGAACGATGCATTCCTTTTTATTGATGGCTCTGCGTTTTTTAGGAATGGGAATACTTAATTTGCCCGATAGATACTGCCCCGTGATCGAATCTTTTGCTTCAAGGATATCTTTCATCTTTCCTTCAGCTACAATAAAGCCCCCGTTTTTCCCGGCTAAGGGCCCCACATCGACAACGTAATCGGCCTCTCTAATGGTTTCTTCATCGTGCTCTACAACAATGACTGTGTTGCCTTTATTTTTAAGATTTACAAGAGTCGCAATCAGCTTCGTGTTATCGCGCGGATGAAGTCCAATAGAGGGTTCATCAAGCACGTAGGTTGCTCCTACGAGGCCTGAGCCTATTTGCGAGGCGAGGCGCACTCTTTGGGATTCTCCTCCAGAAAGGGTTGGCGCTGTACGCTCAAGCGTTAAATAGTGAAGTCCTACCCCTAAAAGGAAGCGCAATCTTTCTTTAATCTCTTTTAAAAGCTCAGCTCCAACAAAAGCCTCTTCAGAGGTAAGCTTTAATGTTTCAAAAAAATGTGCACAGCCATCAATGGGAAGTTTGCAAAGATCTGAAATTCTTGTATCGCCAATTGTTGTTGCAGCAGGGTAAGGCTTAATTCTATCGCCTTGGCAAGAGGGGCAAATCATCTCATGCATAAGCTCTTTCATTTTCGAGCGGAAAAGCTCGCTCTTTGCTTCAGAAAATCTGTGCTTTGCTTCAAAAAGAACGCCTCGCCACTGCACATATTCTGTCCATCTAGCGCCTGTTTTGGGATGGACAAAGGCCATCTTAGTCCATTTTTTATCTATGCCATAAAGAAAAGCATTTTTCCCTTCTTCAGGAAGTTTTTTCCAAGGAGTCGTGATATTGAATTTATAAAGCTTTGCAAGATTGTCATAGATATTTCCGTAGCGCACCGTTGTATAAGAGCTACTAATAGAGCAGCAATCTTCAGCGATCGATAATTCAGGGTTAATAACCAGATCCAAATTAAATTCTTGCGTTTCTCCAAGGCCTTGGCATGTAGGGCACATTCCAAGAGGATGGTTAAAGGAAAAGTCATGCGGCTCTAGAGGGCCATAAGAAACCCCAGATTTTTTTGCATAAGCATGTGTGGAATAAAGCGTTTCTTCTCCTGTATCGGCATTAAGGAGGCTCATCACCCCTGCGCCTAAATCAAAAGCATGGGTGATCGCTTCTGCAATCCGCTCTTCATTTTCAAGACTTGTACTTAACCGATCGATCACAAGATCTATATCGTGGGAAACGCCTTTTTCTACTTGAATCTCTTCGGAGATCTCTACAATTTTTCCATCTAACCGAACGCGGGTAAAGCCTTTTCTTAAAAGATCTTGCAGATCTTCTTTAAATTCCCCCTTTTTCCCTTTAGCGTAGGGGCTTAAGATAATGATCTTTGTACCCTCAGCAATTTTATTGACTTCGAGCAAAATGCTTTGAATGCTTCTAGGCGCTACAACTTCATTGGTAATAGGGCAGTGAGGCGTGCCTACGCGCGCAAAAAGAACACGTAAGTAGTCATAGATCCCTGTCATGGTCCCTACAGTTGATCTAGGCGTTCTTCCAGCTGTTTTCTGTTCAATCGCAATAGTAGGAGAGACTCCAGTGATTAAATCGGCATCAGGGCGCGCCATATCGCCTAAATGACGCCTTGCGTAAGTAGATAAAGACTCGATGTAGCGCCTTTGGCCTTCTACATAAATCGTATCAAAGGCAAGGGATGATTTACCAGAGCCAGAAACCCCCGTAAAGACAATAAGCTGATTAGGCGTAAGCTTTAAGTTCACATTCTTTAAGTTGTGAACCCGCACTCCTTTTAAAATAATTTTCTTCTCTTCCATATTAGCTATTCTACAGAAAAGCGATTATTTTGGCATGCAGATTGGCTCTGTTGCATAATCTTAGTAAGAATAACGGAGAGGTATAAAATTTCTTCTCTCTTCTCCCCCCTCTGTGGTTTATCTTTGGCTAACACTTGAGCGTGCAAGGACTTGCATTTTTTTAACCACAGAGACAAGAAACCACGGAGGGGGGAGAAGAGAGGGGATTTTATCTCTCTATGTCGACATCTTTTTATAATGAGATGTTCCTATGCCTAGGGGAGCATTCAAGGAAAGTCTTTGCGCTATTGCTGCCTTAAGCTCCGCAATTGAGAGGTTAATGATCTTTCGTGCATAAAGCACTGATAATTTGAGGTTTAACATCAGATCATCAGGGGTTTTGTAAAGAATTAATTGTATTTTTTATTAAAATCAATTATAATTTTATTTTAAAGTAGTGAAAGATAAGGAGTTTTTGATGTTTTGTTCTAATAAACTATGTTTGGGTTTTTTCTCAGAGACGTATCTTGAGAATCAGAATAGTTGTACGGAGTCTTGTGACAATACAAATTGTGGGAGAAAACAAAGTAAATATCATTTGATAGCTTATGTGCCAATCCTTGGCGCCATTATTGGTCTTTTTAAAAGAATTATCCCTTCCATAGAGGCGTTAAAAAATCCGACTCTTGAACCTTATAAACACCTTTATAAACACCTTTTTTATTTTCAAATTTTTAGAGGGACTTGTGAAACATTAGGCCTAGGTCTTTTATTCCTTATTCCCGATATGATTGCAACCATTGGCAGAATGTGTTCAGGTCATTGGTTTGAGTTTACTGGGATGATGTAAAAGTTTTTAAGTTCTAATATAATCGGATGTTCCTATGCCGATGGGGGCATTTAAGGAAAGTCTTTGAGCGATGGATGTTATGTGTGCAAGGCCGGTTTTACTTTCAAAACTGCTGCTTAAAACAAGAGAAATATTTTTTTTATTAGCCCATTTTTGTATCGGAAGGCAGTGGAGCATGCCGCCTTGGATTGTAGGTTTATAGATAAGGGCTTTTAATGTAGGCAGGTTTTCTAGGTCTTTTAGTGTAAGATCTGAGGGGAAAGATTCATCGACAGCAAGAGGATGAGTAAAGAGCTTTAGATCATGAGGATTTTGAAAAGGCTCTTCTACATAATCGAAGGCATCTAAGGGGAACTCTGAAAAAAAATCTAAAGAGTCTTTAGTTTTCCAGGCGCGGTTAACGTCTATACGCAAATGAAACGTGTCTTTTAATTGATTAATCAGATCTGAAGCTTCTTTGAAGGAAAGATGTCCTACTTTTAATTTGGCTGAAGTATAGCCTTCTTGTTTTCTTGGAAAGGCTCTTTCTAGAATTTCTTCATAAGATCCCATAAGAAGAGCGCTTGTTTGGGGAGAATATTTAGGAAGGGGACTTAAAAGAGAAAGAAGGGCAGACTCTAATCCAAAAGAGAGCGAAGGTAATAGATGAAGCGCTGTAAGCTCTTTAAAGATGTTGTTAGCCGTCCAATCAATCTTTAGAATAGCTTCTTTTTTTTGCTTTAGCTCTTCTAGAGCCTCGTCTAGCGTTTCCCTACTCCAAAGAGGTAGCGGCGCCACATCTCCTGCAGCCGTATTTCCCTTTTCATCTGTAATGTTGAGCAAAACCCCAGCACGGACCTGCCCAGTAATAAGAGGCATCTCATAAGGCGTAAGAACAAGCATCCCTATTTTCATACAACATTCCTTTGTTCTGCCTTTGGTAGCGCATACCTATTAAGCTATCTTTCTTTGTCCCGTTAGGGACTATGGAACGTAGCCAGGGGTTCCTTCGTCACGCCCTGGCTACGTTCCATAGTCCCTAGCGGGACAAAGAAAAAATTAGCCTTAAGCTTAACGCATACGTACTAGTACTACCGAAGGCAAAGATTGGAACCGAGTCTAAGTGAAAGATATGGCCAAAGTCAAATTATCTTCTAAAACATTGTAATTTAAATGCTAAAGATGAAATCCGGACAATCTGAAGTTGAGCTTCAGATTGTCCGGATTTTGCCAATTGAGAAGAATGGCTCTATTGTTTAAAATAAATTTTATGAGAACAAGAACAAAAATCATCTGCACTATAGGCCCAGCTGTTAGCTCGTATGCCAAAATCTTAGAGCTTATCGATGCAGGGATGAACGTAGCGAGGTTGAATTTTAGCCATGGCACTCATGCTGAGCATCTTGAGGTAATTGAAAGCCTTAAGAAAGCGCGCATAGAAAAACAAGTTCCTTTAGCAATCATGCTTGATACGAAGGGTCCTGAAATCCGTGTAGGCAAAATGTTAAACGATCAGGTAGAACTTAAAAGCGGGCAGTCTCTTATTCTTGTTAAAGATCCTGTCATTGGAGATTCTCGCCAAATCAATATCACCCCTCCTATAGTGATCGACAATATCAAGGTGGGTGATACCGTTTTATTCGATGATGGATACATCATCTCTAAAGCGACGCAAAAAACAGAAAAAGGCGTTACCCTTGAAATTCAAAATTCTGGCGTTTTAAAAAGCCATAAAGGGGTAAATATTCCCGGCTCTCATATAGAGCTTCCTGCCATGACAGACCAAGATATTGAAGATATTGTATTTGGCTGCAAACAAGATGTCGATATCATTGCAGCTTCTTTTATTCGGTCGCCTGCCCATGTTATTGAAATTAAAGATCTTTTAAAAGCTCAAGATAAATCAGCTATTTTGGTGATCGCTAAAATTGAAAATGCGCAAGGGGTAGAAAATTTTGATCAGATCATTAAAGTAGCAGATGGGATTATGGTTGCAAGAGGAGATTTGGGGGTAGAGCTTCCTTTAAAAAGAGTGCCTATCTTGCAAAAGATGATGATTAAAAAGTGTTATTTGGCTTGTAAGCCCGTTGTTGTAGCCACTCAAATGCTTGAATCCATGATTAAAAATCCTCGTCCTACACGGGCCGAAGTATCCGATGTAGCCAATGCTATTTACGATAGCACCTCTTGTGTGATGCTCTCTGGAGAAACTGCTGTTGGGCTTTACGCTATAGAGGCAGTGAAAATGATGAAAAGTATCATTGAAGAGACCGAAGCAAATGTCGATTACAGAGGCTTTTTTGAAGATACATCTAAAAAGGATTTTCATGATGTTTCCTCCTCAGTTTCTCTAGCAGCTGTTCAAACAGCTTATAGCGCTCAGGCAAAAGCGATTTTTGCTTTTACCCATAGTGGATTTACTGTGCGGCTTATCTCCAGATATCGCCCCTTAATGCCGGTGATTGCGCTTACCTCTAATCCTAAAATTTATCATCAGATGTCGCTTAATTGGGGAGTGATCCCTTTGCCGCCAGCTGATGCTAAAAATGTGGAAGAAGCTTTTAAAATGGTTTGCAAGTACTCTTTGAAAGAGGGTCTTCTAAAAGAAGGAGACCTTGTGGTTGTTTCTGCAGGCTCTCCTTTTGGAATAAGCGGCACAACCAACATGATGATGGTTAAAACTGTGCAAACTTGAACTTTGGGTTTCTTTCCTCGAAATTAGCGAAGATTTTCGATGATTTTTCTTTCTTTTTGTCCATCGCAATAGTCAAATGCCTATTGAGATGGACAAAAAGAAAGAAAAATTGCGGAAAGATCGCTAATTTCGAGCGAATTAAACCCAAAGTTCAAGTTGTAGCAAACTAAGGGCAACAACCGGCGCTGTGTCTACGCGCAAGATGTTATCGTGTAACTTCACCCCAAGAGCTCCTAATGAATTTTCAAGAAAGTCTACCTCTTTTTCATGCAGTCCGCTTTCAGGCCCTATAACAAAAATGGAAGGAGTTTCAAGCGGCTTTTTTATGGCTTCCCACAAATAAGGAGCCTTTTCTCTTGTGTCTCCAAATAAAATAGTTCCTTCTTGTTTTTTCCAATGTTGCAAGGCAGGTTTCATGACAATTTTAGGTAAATCAAGACGACCAGATTGTTTCATAGCAGCAATGACAAGCATCTGCATTCTTTCTTGTTGGTTTTTGCTAAATTCAGCTTTTTCACTTAATTTGGCAGGGAAAAGCCAAAATTCTAACACATTTAGCTCGGTCGCTTTTTCCAAAATGTATTCAAGCCTGTTAAAGCGCGGAATTGCCTGAGCAAGAATGATGGAAGGCCTTTTATGAGAAACGTGAATATCCACCACAGAACAAAGCGCAGTATCTTTTGAAAGACTTTTAATTACCGCCTTAGCCAAGATCCCTGTCCCATTAATAAGCTCTATTTCCTCACCCACCGTAGCGCGCATCACGCGAAGAAGATGATGCGCCTCATCTCCCTTAAGGAGAATCTCCCCACCCTTCGCAATAGTCTCATCTACAAAAAATCTCGCTGCCGGCATTAATCACTCCTATTTTTTACTAACAAAGAGGGTTTCTTTCTCTCTCTCTCTTTCTTCCTCTGTGGTTTCTTGTCTCTGTGGTTTAAATCTTGGCTAAGCTTAGAGATCCAAAAGACTCGCATTTTTTAAACCACAGAGACAAGAAACCACAGAGGAAGAGAGAGAGAGATTTCACTTCTCTTTGTTAATTTTCTCTTTGTTCTAGGCGAGGATGGCGCTCTTAAGCACTTCGCCTAGGTTTTCGTCTTCTTCTTTTAGGTCTTTAAGGGTGCTTACTCTAAAGGCACTTTGTTTTTTGAAGTGCTTGGAAATTTCTTTGTTTTCGCTAAAGTTAAAGACAAGCTTGAAGTGCTTAGGGCTTTTTAAAACCTCTTCGAGCTTTTTGTAATATATCACTTCGAAATCCTCTATAGCCATACAATCTTTTGGTACAAATAGCGTAATAAATTCTGTGGGGTAAATTTCTCTAAATACTTTCAAGTAAGGAAGCATTTTTTTGTAATCATGATCTAAAACAATGGCAATCGATTCATGCCTAAATTTACGCTTCAATCTTCCAGGAACTTGTTGCTTCCACCTGTTATGAATCCAGAGCCACTCTCCAGGAGATTTTCTTACGCTCTTTTCAAAAATTCCAAGAGCTTCTTTCATCATTCTATCCACTTCTTCTTCTAAAGAGGCCGCAGGATTTGGCAAAATAGGGTCGGAATAATGGATTTTGTATTTCCCTTTTATTCTTGTCGTTGTAGCTACAATAAGGGGGCATTCTGTGCGGTAAGCTAAAAGAGCTGGTAAAGGAGATGTCCATGCAAGCTTTCCTAAAAAGGGACAGCAAAACCCGCTATCGGGCATCCCTTGATCGCCTACAATGCCTAAAAAAGACCCCCTTTTTAAAGCGCGCAGGCCCTCTTTAACAGCTGTTTTGGGAGTGATAATTTTTCCGCCAAATTTTTGTCTAATACGAAGGATCCAGTTGTAGAGATATATGTTTTTAATGGGGCGTCCAATAGCAGTGCCAGGCATTCTACTTGTCCCTTCTAGAAATAAAATCTCCCAGTTTGATTGGTGGCCGCAAAAAAAGATCACGCCTTTGCCTTTTTCAATATAGGTATTAGCTTCTTCGGGGTTATCGCAGTAAGCGACCTTAGCAATGTTTTTTTCGTAGTCAAATTTGGCATACTCGAGGCAGGTGATCATCAGGTTTTGAATGGACTCTTTAGCTACCTTTCTAAGCTCTTTTTCGTTTAAGTTTAAATTCGTTAAGGAAAGGTTGCAAAGGGCTCTTTTTCTAAATTTAGGGATGAGATGGTAGGCAATAGCGCCTAAGAATCTTCCCAACTTATGCAAGTTTCTGTAAGAGAGAAAAATGAGGGGAAAAGTAAAAAGTCTAATAAGTAAATAGCTTAGCATAAGGTGGCTTCAACAAATTTTGAAAGGCTTTTAGAAAAGTCTAGATATGCATATGTATTTCTAATCAAAAGAGCGCTTTCTCTTGTTTTTCTATAGTTTAATGCTTTATTTAAGGCTAGCGCAACCGATTCAGGATCATAAAGATCTTCAATAACAGCTCCACTATTGCTGTCTAATACTTCATGCCCTCCGTTTGTTTTAGAAGATACAACAAAAAGCCCCATAGCAAGTGCTTCTACAGTCACATTTGCAAAAGGATCATAAAAAGAGGGGATCACAAGGGTATCTGCTAACTGATAGAACTGTTTTACATCGGCCCTATTTCCAAAAAAGGTGACCTTTTTAGTAAGCCCTAATTTGTCTCTTAATTTGATAAAATAAGAAAGAATTTTTTCTTTTCCAAGAACACTTAAGTGAAATTCTTTTTCCTTTAAAAGACTAAGTCCCAAAAGAAGTTTTTCTAACCCTTTACGTTTATAATTGTGTCCAATAAAAAGGAGGTGATGAGAGCTTTCTTCTAATTGTAGTTCTTTAGCAAAAGCCCCTTTCCTTTTTTGCCAGCCATCAAAATCTTTTTGCATTTCATCCCATTCTACCCCGTTATGAATCACTTCAATTTTAGCAGGGTCAGTTTGATAAAAATGGAGGATTTCGTTTTTTACCATATGAGAATTGGTAAAAATCTTTTGCGTTTCTCTTTGTTCAAAACCTAGTTTTTCTAGTTTTAGAAGAGTGCGATGCAAGGGATTGATCTTAAATTCAAGAGCTTTAAAAAAACCTTCAGCCTTTTTCCTGTGAGCTAAGAAAGCTGCATGAACCCCGTTGCTTGCGCGCAAATGGGTTTGAAAGCTGTTGCGATCCATTCCAAACACAATGTCCGGTTTTAACCTTTCTATTGTTTTTTTACACCAAGCATCAAAGTCTAATGTATGTTTGTAGCTAAGCTTTGGCTTTTTAACAAAGTGAAGGGTATTAATGTCTGTGTTAAGAGAAGGCCCAGAGGTAAGAATGGTAACTTGGCACCCCTTTTCTTCAAAGGCTTTAGCCAGTCTTAAGGTGTATTTTTCTGCCCCGCCCCCTTTTGCAAGAGAGCTTTTTAGCAAAACAACATGTCTATTCATTAGTATTCGATGTTCTCGGTGATGTAAATACGGCTTTTGTCGCATTTAATGTTAAGGGCTAGCTTCGATCCGTCTTCTTTGAAAAGCTCGAAGCGGCTCATGTAGCTTCTAAAACGGTTTCTCCAGTAAATTTCCTTAAGGATGGGTTGGAAGTCTTTAGAAAGTTCTTCATCGGAAATTTCACTTTTTAGTCTTGCTACATACTCATCTTCAAGAATGCGCGGATTTACAAATTGAACACTCCATTCAAGAGAGCCATGAGGCGTAACAATCACCTGAAGCTGCATCATCTCTTGAACAACTTCTAAGAATAGGGCACTGACTCCTTTTGCATATAAAGGAATGCTCAGTGTGTCGTGATGGCTTGCTTTAGAGATAAGGAGGTTTTCTTCTAAGCTGTAATTTGCTCTATCCAAAATTCCTTTATATCCGGGAAGGAAGAATACATTAATGGGAAGTTTCGTATCTAAAGGAAGAAGATCGTATCTGGCAAAGTCAATGCGTAGTTGTTTAGCTTCTGCATCATCAATAAGAATGGGGCTATCAGAAAGTGCGGGGATAGAAATTTGTTTCCAGTGTTCAGGCACTTGAAAACTGACTACTTCCGATTTTTCTTGTCTTAGGTTATCAAGCTCCGTTTTTGAGATATCATTTAAATTAAAGGTAAGCTGGTGCTCTTTAAGCTTAAGTTTATTAATGACATCTTCAGGCCCTTTTACAGTGAGGGTCATGCGATAAGGCCAAACATCTAAAAATTCATAGCCTCTTGGAGGATCTCCAACAGGTTGAGTGATCACTATAGGAAGCCTTTCTGTAATGAGTTTTACAGATTCAAGGGTAAGGCTCTGTGTGGAGACCTGGGAAATGCCATTTACAATATCAATAGCTGAGTTAAGCGGGATAATATTTTTTTTCGAGATAGACTCTACCCATCTATCAGGTTTATCTGTTGCATCTACAATCACTTCAAAGGCGCTAGGATTTAAAGCGTCTAGGCATGTTTTATTCCCTACAAAAGTGATGGAGATCATTTTCTCAAGCGTCCCATTATTTTGGGTTCCCATCACCTTTTTGTTGGAGGGAATATTCACTATTTTTACAGGAATGTTATTAATGGTTTTTGTAGCGGTCAGCGAATGGTTAATAACAAACCATGCGACAATAGCGATAAACCAAGAAAAGTACTTTCTTTGCCAGTTGCTAAGAAACCATTTGTGAAAAAGTGTTTTCATTCCTTTAACCATTTACGTATTTTAAATTGCTCAGGAATTGGAGCTTCGTGAGTCGGCAAATAAAGACTTCTAATGATCCCTTTAAATCTATCAATTTTAAGGCCCCTTGTAATGATGCCCTCTCTAGCAATAGAAACTTTCCCTGTTTCTTCAGAGACAACAATAATGACAGCGTCTGTTGTTTGGCTAACCCCAAGAGCAGCTCTATGCCGTGTTCCCATTCCTCTAATGCTTTCAAGGCTCTCTTCAGCAAGAGGTAAAATCACTGCGGCAGCAATAATTGTGCGGTCTCTAAGAAGGACTGCTCCATCATGCAAAGGAGACATATTCGTAAAAATAGATTCTAAAAGCTCAGAAGAAAAATGAGCATTAATCAGGACGGCTTTCTCTGCAAATTCATTTAAAGAATCTTCGTTTTCTAAAACAATGAGTGCGCCCATTCTTTTTTCTGCAAGGCGGTAGACGCAGTTGCCAAGCTGCTCTAAAAATTTATCAAATTCAGAAAGATCTTTCTCTCTTTTCCCCTTAAGACTTAGCTTAGATAAAGCCACTCTAAGTTCTGGCTGGAAAATCACTACAATAGCCAAGGCAGCAATATTGGCAACGAAGAACATGATCTTATTTAAAATAGGGAAGTTTAACAAGCTGGAGGCTGCATAAATAAGAAGAAAAGCTAAGAGCCCAAGAACTAAGTCCATAGATCTTGTATTCCAGAAAAACGAGAGGATATAGTTGATCATGAACGCAATAATAGCGATCTCTAGAAAGGGGGTAAGCGTTTGGAATACTGCAATCATTAACTTCTATCCTTAAAAAGCGGAAACCGCTTTGAACAAAAAGCCATTGTCTCTAAATTTGAAAATTTGTCAAAAGGAATTATACGTGTGTATAAATAGAGATGATGTCTTTGTGTTCTTTTACATCATGTACCCGGATGATATCGGCACCCGAAACCATACATATTGTATGGATTCCAAGAGTTGCTGGCAATAGTTCTGAAGAGGTTTTATTTAAAATCTTTCTCATAAACCCTTTTCTTGAAGCTCCAATAAGCACTCTTAACCCAAAACGTTTAAATTCGGGGATTGCCTTCAAAATAGAAATATTATGTTCTACAGTTTTACCAAAGCCAATACCGGGGTCTAAAATAATACGTTCTTCTTTAATCCCTAAATCGGTGAGCAATTTAATCTGCTTTTCAAAAAAATGCATGAGGTGGGGCACAACGCCTTCAGGATAAGAAGGATTAATTTGCATGGTACTAGGAGTCCCTTGTGCATGCATGACACAAAGATCGGCGTTTGAATGGCTGGCAATTTCGCGCATTTCAGGGTGAGTAAATCCGCTAATGTCATTGATAAAGGATGCTCCGGCTTCAAGAGCCATCCTTGCGACTTTAGGCCTATTCGTATCAATAGATAGGGGAATAGGGACTATTTTCGATAAGGCTTCTATTATAGGGATAGCGCGCCTTATTTCCTCTTCTTCTTCCACAAAAGAGGCTCCAGGCCTAGACGATGCGCCTCCTATATCAATGATATCTGAGCCCTCTTCCCAAAGCTGTCTCCCACGCAAAATAGCCTTTTCCGGAGAAAAGTAAGCCCCTCCATCAAAAAAAGAATCCGGCGTCACATTTAAAATCCCCATCAGCTGAGGCACTCTATTTCCCATAAGCACGAATTATGAACGATCGCCCAAGAAAAACAAAGAGAAATAAATTTTTCTCTCTCTCCCTCTTCCTCTGTGGTTTCTTCCCTCTGTGGTTTAAAAAAATGCAAGTTTTTGCGCGCTCAAGTGTTAGCAAAAGATAAACCACAGAGGGAAGAAACCACAGAGGAAGAGGGAGAGAAAATACTTCTCTTTGTTTATACTTTTTTTCTCTTTCTCTCTTTTCTTCCTCTGTGGTTTCTTGTCTCTGTGGTTTAAAAAAATGCAAGTTTTTGCGCGCTCAAGTGTTAGCAAAAGATAAACCACAGAGGGAAGAAACCACAGAGGAAGAGGGAGAGAAAATACTTCTCTTTGTTTATACTTTTTTTCTCTCTCTCTCTCTTTTCTTCCTCTGTGGTTTCTTGTCTCTGTGGTTAAAAAAATGCAAGTTTTTGCGCGCTCAAGTGTTAGCAAAAGATAAACCACAGAGGGAAGAAACCACAGAGGAAGAGGGAGAGAAGATGCTTCTCTTTGTTTATACTTTTTCGAGGAGGGGAAAGCCGACGACTGATTCGTAGCAGAGTAGGAGGTGGTTAACGCCGTTCATGGCTCTATGGGGTTTGTTTTCTGGGGGGAGATGACAGGCGGCGGCGATTTTGTCTTTGGAAAAGCCTGTTTTCCAGGGAAACGCTTCTTTATCGAAGGCTGCTTTCCTGATGCTTTCGGCCCAGTACATCGAGGCTAGGTCTAGCCAGTGGTAAGGCCAGTTTAGTTTTTCTTGAATGTCGGGATTGATGATTTGGGCAAAAAAAGCTCTATCAAAGGAGGGGTTTTGGCAGATGAATACAGCTTTGCCTCTTTCGACGCCTAGCTCTTTAAACGACTCAAGGATTTCTTTTGCAACGACTTCCTTAGGTCTTCCTTTTGAGGCAACTTCTTCCCAAGTAAACTCGGTAATGAGTAAACTTGAGGCATCCGTTGTTTTCCACTCTTCTTCTGTTAAGGAAATAATTGTTTGGAATTCAGCAACAAGAGCGCCTGTGTTAACATTTAAAACTTTATAGGCTAGTTCTAAGATTTTATTTCTTTGGGCATTTAACCCATTTGTCTCTGTATCTAAAAATATTCCTAACACTTTTATCCTATATTTTCCATAAAGTACGAAACACATACCCAAGTAAACTCAAAATTTGGGCGATAGGCGGGATTGAAAGCTGCCGAAAATCGACGATCGCAAATGCCTCTGTATTAATAAATACAGGGGCATTTGCGAAGCCTGCGGTCGTCGATTTTCGGCGCTTTGAACCCGCCTATCGCCCAAATTTTGAGTTTACTTGGGTATAACAAGAATTAGGTGGAATTTGCAATAAATATTTTTTCTATTCTTTCTGTTTAATGGGGGTTATGCTATCCTTTCTCGCTAAAGGAATACTTATGGCTCTACCACAGCAAAAATTCAGGGAAGTTGTTTTTCAACTTTTATATAGTTCCGACTTCGTTGAAAATGAAGCGGCTGACGTCATCCCTTTTTTAATGCATCAATTAAAAATTACTAAAAAAGCTTTATTTCTTGCCCAAGAAAGAGTAAAACTTATTCAAGCGAAGGAAAAGGAACTGGATGCTTTAATTGGCGCAACAGCAGTTTCCTACTCTTTTGAAAGGATTACTCGGGTAGAGAAAAATATTTTACGCCTTGCTATTTACGAATTAGAGCACGACTCTTCTATTCCTAAAAAAGTAGTTATTTCTGAAGCGATTCGTATTGCACGTAAATTTGCAACTCCTGAAGGATCTGCGTTTGTTAATGCAATCCTGGATGTCATTGTTAATGGGGAAAGCGAGGTCGTAGAAGAACATGCAGCAGCTCTTACGGTTTGAAAAAGATAAACTTCTCTCTTCTCTTTCTACATTCGGCATTGGTGGCCCCGCCAAATATTTCATAGAAGTTTCTGATATTAAAGATTTACAAGAGCTCATTCTCTTTTGTTCCCAAGAAAAACTTGCCTACCTCATTATTGGTAAAGGGTCAAATTGCCTGTTTGACGATAGAGGCTTTGATGGTCTTGTGATTTTAAATAAAATTCATTTTTGCACATTTTTAAATGACTGCAGCGTGCATGTAGGCTCAGGATTTAGTTTTTCTCTTTTAGGTGCGCAAACAGCTAGAAAAGGTTTATCAGGGCTAGAATTTGCTTCAGGGATTCCTGCAACTGTAGGGGGCGCTGTTTTTATGAACGCCGGCGCTAATGGAAAAGAGACCAAAGATCACTTGGTATCGGTAGATTATATTACAGAAGAAGGGGAGCTTATTTGTATTCCTAAAGAGGACCTTGCATTTTCTTACCGGTTTTCCAGTTTCCAAAAAAGAAAAGGGGCTATTGTTGGAGCTACTTTCACCCTTTTACCTTCTTTAGAAGCGCGCCAAAAACAGCTCCAAATTATTGATTACCGCACGCAAACTCAGCCTTATAAAGATAAATCTGTAGGATGTATATTTCGCAACCCAGAGGCCCCTTTATCAGCTGGAGCCCTTATTGAAAAAAGCGGGCTTAAAGGATTTGCCGTAGGGGGCGCAGAAGTTTCTTGTATGCATGCTAATTTCATCGTCAATAAAGCAAATGCTACAGCTCAAGATGTGCTTACTTTAGCTTCAGAAGTTAAAAAGGTGGTTTTAGAAAAAATGCAAGTTAATCTAGAAATGGAAGTCCGTGTAATCCCTTACCAAATAGGTGTTTAATGGAACAATTTCGTGCAGATCTTCACTGTCATACAACCTGCTCAGATGGATCAATGACTCCTGCCGCATTAATAGAATTAGCCCTTTCTACCCCTTTGCAAGGATTATGCATCACAGATCACGATACAATAGAAGCCTATAAAGAAGCTATTCCTCTAGCTAAGGCAAAAGGACTTCTTTTAGGAACAGGTATTGAATTTTCTTCCCAACACCAAGGGAAAAGCGTGCATATTCTTGGGTATGATATTTCTTTAGATAGCCAGGATCTTAAAGACCTCTGCATGTGGCATAAGACAAGACGCTTAGAGAGAAACCGAAAGATTTTAGAAAAGCTTGCAAAAGCCAAAAAACCTATTGAAGAAAGCGATCTTAAAGGAACAGGTGTTATAGGAAGACCTCATATAGCTCAAGCAATGGTAGAAAAAGGATATGTGCAAAGCATTAGAGAGGCCTTTAATGTCTATATAGGCGATGACAAATGTTGCTATGATCCTGGCCCTGCGATGGGCCCTTTGGAAACGATAGACGTGATTCATAAAGCGGGGGGCAAGGCCTTTTTGGCTCACCCTCACTTAATTACGGGAGGAGCTTGGCTAAAAGAGGTATTAAAATTCCCGTTTGATGGGATTGAGTGCCATTATTCCAAGTGTTTCCCTTCAGAAGAAAAAAGATGGATCAAGATGGCAGAGAAGAAGAAATTGTTAATTAGCGGCGGCTCCGATTTCCACGGAAGCGTAAAGCCTCATATTCCTCTTGGCTGCTCGTGGGTAGATGAAAAAACCTTCCGGTCCATCTTCGAAAAAAACTTAATTGAATAAGAAGAACACAGAGAAATTTCCTCTCTTTTTCTTCCTCTGTGGTTTCTTGTCTCTGTGGTTAATTTCTTGGCTAAGCCTTTCGGACCTTTAGACTTAGCAAAGAATTAACCACAGAGACAAGAAACCACAGAGGAAGAAAGAGAGAGAGTTTCTCTTTGTTAAAGGGGGCGGAGGGTGATGTTGACGTATGAAGAGGTGACGCGGCAGCTTTTTGAGATTAGTTCGAGAAGGGGGATGAATCCGGGGCTGAAGAATGCCCGTTATTTATCTGAGGCTCTTGCGCGCCCGGAAAAAAGCTTTCCCTCTATCCATGTTGCCGGCACAAACGGAAAGGGTTCTTTAACAACCAAAATAGGAAAGGCTTTAGAGCTCTCCGGTTATAAAGTAGGTGTATACACATCTCCTCATTTATTTTCTTTTAGAGAAAGAATTGCTGTTAATGGAGAGCCTATTTCAGAAGACAGCGCCCTTTCAGGATTAAAAAAGATTTATGCAGCCCTTGAAGGGTTAAGTATTGAGGCAAGTTTTTTTGAAATTCTTACGTTGCTAGCCTTTGACTTTTTTCGCTTAGAAAAGGTGGATGTCGCTGTTATTGAAACAGGGCTTGGCGGAAGGTTAGATGCAACAAATATTATTACCCCGCTTCTTTCTGTGATCACCTCTATTTCTGAAGATCATATGCCTTTACTGGGGAGTACTCTTGAAGAGATCGCTTTTGAGAAAGCGGGGATTATTAAAGAAAGAGTCCCTGTTGTTATAGGCCCTTATGCTGATTTTTCCTCAATTAGGCAAAAAGCTGCAGAACTTAAAGCTCCGCTTGTAATAGCAAAAGCCGTAGAAGGAGATTACGATAAGGAAAATAACTCCACTGCCAGAGAGGCCCTTTTACTTCTTAAGAGACACTTTTTTATCCCCGATGCTTGTATAGAAAAAGGATTAGAGGTGCGCCCTTGCTGCCGCTTTGAGGAAATAGAAGGGGTGATCTTTGATGTAGCGCATAATGTTTGCGGGTTTAAGGCTTTATTCAAGGCCCTTTCTATTCATTTTCAAGCCAAGCCTATTCGGGTGGTTGTGGGACTTTCTAAAGAAAAAGATAGGGAAGGCTGTTTAACTTTTTTAACTCAGCATGCAAGCTTTATTCATCTTGTGGAGGCAGACTCTCCAAGAGCTGCTACTTTAAGCGAGCTTGCAAAGATTTTGGATAACTTGGGCTATAGCGCTTATTCAAAGGAATATTCCATTAAAGAGGCTCTTCTTAAAGGAAAAGAAGCCGCAGAAAAGCTTGTTGTCTGCGGCACTTTTTTTATTATGAAAGAGGCTAAAGAAGCCTTAGGATCTTTTCATCCGGTTAATGATGCTTTTGATTTAAATGAAAGATCTTTTTCAAAGAGCTCTAAAGTTCTTACCTGATGCGCTTCATCAAATAGGGCATCTATTTGCTCTTTTGTCATATAAAGACTATCTCTTGGAGAATCTGCCATTTCAAAAGCTGCAGCAATAAGAGCCTGAACAATATTTGTATCTTCTCTTAAATGGCTTTGCACTTTTGTTTTAGGGTATTCTCTTAACTGATTATATTTGCTTTTGGCATCCTTAACCTTGTGCTCATGAAAAAGATCGGCGATTTCAAAAAGCTCAAGAGCTTCAAAAGAAAGGTCTTCTTCTTCAAAAGATGAAGGTTTTTGAGAAAAGGGATGGCAAGCTGCGGTAGAAAATCTATCTAGGTGCTTTTTTCCGGTGATCACAGCCTCCGCATTTTTTAAGATATTTTTTGCAAAAGCTATGGTCTTTCTGTCTTTTTTTAAGAGACGATGATTTTCACAGATAGAGGTGATGAACTCTTTTAAAGTTTCTATTTGGATTTGGATGTTTTTAACATCCTCTTTTTTTACTGAGGTAGAAACAAGGGCATCTATTGCTTTAGACGATTCTTCTATTTTTAAGATTTCTGAATCGATCCATCTGTTATCTAATCTTCCGTAAAGGGTAATAATTTTTTCTTCTAATCCCTCAAGTAAAGTGTTTATTTGAATTTGTGTAAAAACATTTATTGAAGATGCACTATTCCTTAATTCTTTTAAATCTTTTTGGACTTTTTCAAGAGTAAGGAAAAGATCTGCATGGGTTTCTACTGAAATTATAGGGTTATTATGCAGCTTTTCTTCTACAAGCTCCACATGATGCACCAATAATTCCGCAACTCTAATTAAATGCCTAGAGTCCATAAATTTTGCCCCCTTATTACAGAGATCTTATTTTACTAGAGAACCATCTCTGTTTATTTATTGTTATTATTATTAATGCTTAATTAGGGTTTAATTAAGCTTCTTTAATAATTCTAATTAGTTCTTAATTGTTTGGCAATTAGTAAACTTTTTTAGAAAAACACAAACAAAGCAAAAGTTGCAATTCTCTTCTTTTCCTCACACATAAATTGAGAAAGAAATGATGTAAAGGGAAACTTAAATTAAAATATATTTTATATATTTTTCTGGATAAAGATCAGAGAGGGGGCAGATAGCCTGTTTATTAAGCGGTGATGGCAAACATTCCATTTTTTAGGATCAAGGACTTTAAGAAAGGCTAAGAGGGCTTCTTCTTCTTTTCTTCCTTCCTCATGACCTGGATAGCATGTAATAGAAACAGCCCCGCCATCGGCAATAAGAGCAACGGCATTTTCTACACTTATGAGGGTAGAATTCGTATGCGTGGTAAGGGTCTTGTCTCCTCCTGGGAGATACCCTAAGTTATAGATAATCAGCTTGATGGGGGCTTGACAGGGAGGGAAGGTCTCATGAGATTGCTTTAAAAGGGTGACTCTAGTCAATAGCTCTTCACTCAGTAAATCTTTAGTTTTTTCAAGAGCTGCCTCTTGAATATCTAAAGCAATCACTTTACCCTTTGTAAGAAGGCTTGCAAGCTTTAGCGTATCTTTGCCATTCCCACACGTCGCATCAATAGCAGTATCGCCCTCCTCTAGGATCTTTTCCCAATAAGCATGAGCCAGCTCCAAAACCGAAGAGAAAACAAAAAATTTAGACTGCATACGTTATTCCTTTAAAGAAAGAGATATAAAATTTTTTTCTCTCCTCTCTCTCTCTTCCTCTGTGGTTTCTTGTCTCTGTGGTTAATTCTTTGCTAAGCCTTTCGGACCTTTAGACTTAGCAAAGAATTAACCACAGAGACAAGAAACCACAGAGGAAGAAAGAGAGGGGAGGAAGAAAGAAAAAATATCGTCTCTTTGTTGAGTTAAGTTCCTTGCTAATAATTGGTAGAAAAAGTAACCTATAGCCCTTAATAATACAAGATGGTTTATGGGGTATTAGCTCAGTTGGTTAGAGCGCCACGTTGACATCGTGGAGGTCAGCTGTTCGAGTCAGCTATATCCCATACATTTTTTTATGAAAAATCTTTCAGATCTTAGACAAACGTTTTCTCTTATTCTTGCCAAAGCTGTGCTTGAAGTATTTCCAAGTACGTTGCTTGTGGGCGGCTCTTCTGCAAAGTTTGGGTTTTATTACGACTTTGTCTTTCTTTTTGCTTTTAAAAAAGAGTTTTTCTCGCTCATCGAAGAAGCGATGCGTAAAATTCTTAAAGAAAAGCAGCCTTTTAAAAAATTAGAAATGGTCCCTGCCAACGCAGCTGATTTTTTGCGTTTTAAAAAACAGCCTTTAAGAGCTTATGAAGTAGAAAAAAGCCAAAAGAGCCTTGTCTTTCTTACGCAGATAGGGGAGTTTGTTGATTATAGTTTTGCTCTTCCTCTTCCACATGAAGGGTTCCCTCCTGTTTTTAAACTTTTAGATTTTAAAGAAAGGCAAGAAGATGAGGTTGTGACACGCATTTTTGCTACAGGCTTTTTTTTAAAAGATGAGCTCAAAGCTTTTCTAAAACAAGACGTGAGTTTTGATCCTGTAGATCATAAACAATTAGGGGAAGATCTTAAGCTTTTTGCTCCTTTAGAAGATCCGGGATACTGGGCCTTTCTTCCTAAGGGGGAGGCTGTAAGAGAGGTGCTCGTAAAATATTGGAAGGAAGCCTCTGTAAAACAAAATTTTCAGTTTGTAACAACACCTCGGAAGTTATCCGATGATCCTTCAAAAGAGATATTAGAAACGCATTTGGGCCTTTTTAAGGAGGGGCGCTTTGCTGAAATCACTTATGTAAACGATGAAGAAGCCGGCTTTGAGGGGATGCTAAACCCTAAAGGATATTTTTACGATCAGGAGCATATTTTCTGTTCTGAGGAAGATCTTTTAAAAGAAACTATTTCCTCCTTGCAATTCATCTTAAAAATCTTTAAAATCACTGGCTTTGAATATAGTATGGTGCTTTGTCCTCATGGAGTGGGGAGGCTCGGTTCTTCTCCTCTTTGGAAAAAGCGCGTGCAGCTTTTCAAAAAGGCATTAGAAACAAGTTCTTTAAGCTATGTGATTGATGTAGAAGAACCTGTTTTTGGGGGCCCAAGAGTAGAGATTCGCGTAAAAGATGATGTAGGCAAGCCTTGGGCTTGTTCTTTTGTGAAGTTAGAATGTGTCTTGTTGCAAGATCTAAAGCTAACTAATGCTCTTTTAGTGCGCTCTACATTTGGGCGCTTTGAGCGATTTATGGCGCTTCTTTTAGAGCACACTAAGGAAGCTTCATCCTTTTATCAAGCTCTTGAGCGGATAAAAATGTTGTAGTTGTATCTTGCGCTCTATTGGAATTCGTGTTACGGTAGATACCCGTAATGAATAGTTAATTAAGAGGGCTATAGCGCCCACGGGCAGAACGGAGAGAGAATTTGAGAATTAACAGAGAAATACGAGCACCAAGAGTGCGCGTCATCGATAGTGATGGAAGTCAATTAGGAATTATCACCCTTGCAGAAGCGCTTTTTAAAGCAGAGCAAGTAGGGTTAGATCTGGTTGAAATATCTGCTGGAGCTGAACCTCCTGTATGCAAAATTATCGATTACGGAAAATTCCGCTACCAGGTGACGAAAAAAGAGAAAGAAAGTAAGAAATCACAGCACCAAGTAAAAGTTAAGGAAATCAAGGTAAAACCAAACACCGATTCGCATGATTTAGAAACGAAAACAAAGCATGCTAGGGAATTTCTTGTTAAGGGAAATAAAGTGCGTGTTACCTGTGTTTTCCGCGGCAGAGAAATGATGCACCCAGAGTTTGGTCATAAGCTTTTAAAACAAATGACGGATGATTTATCTGATGTCGGGACTCCGGAAGCACCTTCTAAAATGATGGGTAAAACTTTGTCGATTGTCATTGGGCCAGGAGCCAAAGCAGTAGCTAGAAAAACGCCTGCTATAGAAAATAAACCGAAATTGGGAGAGTAAAGATCGTGGCAAAAGCAAAAGTAAAAGTAAAAATGAAAACAAAGAAAGCTGTTAAGGCAAGGTTTAAAGTAACCGGAACGGGAAAACTCCTACGTAGCCATCCCGGCCGTCGCCATATTTTAACCAAGAAAGCATCTAATCGCAAAAGACGTTTGCGTAAAGATGCTCTTGTCGATGCTGGACAAACAAAAATGTACGCTCGCCTTATGGGTGTAGCTTAATAACCGGAGAATTTTAACATGGTAAGAGTAACAAACGCGGTAGCACGCCACCGCAAGACAAAAAGGCTCTATAAAAGAGCAAAAGGATTTGTAGGAGACAGAAAAAACCACATTCGTCTAACCTATGATGCCGTTTTGTCAGCAATGGCTTTTAATTATCGTCACCGTAAAGAAAGAAAAAGAAACTTTAGAAAGATTTGGACAACGCGTCTTAGCGTAGCCGCAAAAATCAATGGCATTTCTTACAGTAAATTTATTCATGGCCTTAAAAAAGTAGGCTGTGCATTAAACCGTAAAGTGCTTTCTGAAATGTCTATTAAAGATCCAGCTAGCTTCGCACACGTTGCAAGCGCAGCAAAAAATGGATTGTTAGCTTAAGTTTTATTATGCGGTAGGGCCTATTGGCCTTACCGCTTCCTCTTATAAGAAGAATAACCTAGAGCGATAATTTTTTTCTCTCTCCTCTTTTCTTCCCTCTGTGGTTTCTTCCCTCTGTGGTTAATTCTTTGGCTAACGCTTGAGCGCGCACAAGACTTGCATTTTTTTAACCACAGAGGCAAGAAACCACAGAGGAAGAAAAGAGGAGAGAAAGAAATATCTCTTTATGTTATTCTTCTAAGTATTATGCAACAACGCCCTTTTTAACTCTGGATTGTATGGAAGACAAAGTTTCTTTACTTAGAGAGCAATTTCAAAACGATTTTAGCAAAATTACAGAGCTTAAAGATGTAGAGGAGCTCAAGGTTAAATATCTTGGGAAAAAAGGTCCTGTGCAAGAGCTTATGCTAGAGCTTCGCAACTGCCCGCCGGACACAAGACCCCTTCTTGGCAAACTCATTAACGAATTAAAAGAAGAGTTCTCTCGCCTTTGCGAGCAGGGAATCGAAGGCTTATCGGCTTCAGAAGAGGCTAGAAAACTTTTAGAAGAAAAGATAGATGTCACTTTGTCTGGACGCACCTCTTTTGCAGGAAGAAAACACCCTATAACACTTATTATGGACGAGGTTTTAGCGATCCTCACCGGAATGGGTTTTTCTGTGCAGTACGGCCCTGATATCGATTCTGATTATTACAATTACGAAGGGTTAAATTTCCCTCCCGATCATCCTGCAAGAGATATGCAAGACACTTTTTATCTCTCAGAAAATATGCTTTTGCGCTCCCACACATCTAATACGCAACTGCGCATTATGGAAGCGCATACGCCCCCTCTTCGCGTTGTCATGCCAGGCACTGTGTATCGCAATGAAACCATTAGCGCAAGATCGCACGTATTTTTCCACCAAGTAGAAGGCATGTACATCGATAAGCACGTATCTTTTGGCGACTTGTTTGCGACAATGGATGAATTTTGGAGTAAACTTTTTAAGACAGAAGTAGAAACCCGTTTTCGCCCTAGTTTTTTCCCTTTTGTTGAACCTGGTTTAGAAGTAGATATTAAATGTACTTCTTGCTTAGGCAAGGGATGCCGGCTTTGTAAGAATACAGGCTGGTTAGAAGTAGGCGGCGCTGGAATGATTCACCCTGAAGTGTTAAAAAATGGGGGGATTGATCCTGAAGTGTATTCGGGTTATGCTTGGGGCCTTGGCATTGAGCGTTTAGCGATGCTTCGCTACGGCATGAAAGACATTCGCATGTTTACAGAAAATGATTTGCGTTTCCTCAATCAATTTTAGAGGAATAGCGTTTCTTCTTGAATTTATTTGATGTATCGCTATAATTTTGCAGATCTTAAGTTTCTTTTGGAAGAGTGGCAGAGTGGCCTATCGCGTCTGTCTTGAAAACAGAAGTCGGGCAACCGACCGTGGGTTCGAATCCTACCTCTTCCGACACCTCAAAACCCTTGGGTTCTCCCAAGGGTTTTGTTTTTTTTGCTTTATTGTAAAATTAATAAAATCTTAATATTTTTACTGTATAATACTGTAATATTTCTAATTTAAGGAGATTAAAATGAGTATTTTAGCAGAAAGATCAGAAGCAACAAGAGCACTTGCTTATATTGAAGAGAGGGATAATTTTATAGCTACAGCAAAAAAATGGGTACGTTCTGGACAATATAAATTGATTGATCCAGCAAGTTTTAATGAAACCTCTGAGGTTTCGAGGCGTACATTGAAAGTAGGCGTTTTAATTAACTCTCAAATAACGATAAACTCGAGAGATTTATATCTTATTTATAATGTAATTGCTTATAATACTATTAATAGCTTTAGAGGAAAGATCAAATGCGATAATGTGGAAGATTTATCTGTTACTTATTCCAATCTAAAAAGTAAAGAGTTGACCTCCGCATTTACTGTTTATCATGTTCACTTATTGCCGAACGTCCGCTTTCTGAATCCTCCTAATTCTTTTGATGAGGGCTATAGTATAAAAAAAGAGGATTCTAAAGGAAGAGACTCTACAAAAAAAACAGTTCTAATAGCCTCAGATCGATTGGAAAAAAACCAACAAAACCAACGAAAATTAAGACATGCCATCTTCGAGCTGAGAAGACAAAAATAACTAAAAGAAAACAAAGAGGGATAAATTTTCTTTCTCTCTTTTCTTCCTCTGTGGTTTCTTGTCTCTGTGGTTAATTCTTTGGCTAACGCTTGAGCGCGCAAGATCTTGCATTTTTTTTAACCACAGAGACAAGAAACCACAGAGGAAGAAAAGAGAGAGAGAAAAAAATTTTATCCCTCTTTGTTTAGCTTGCATTTTTTTTGGGTATTTTCTAGGTTGGTCTAAAAGGAGGAGTTTATGAAGTATGTGATGCTAGTAGGGCGGATATTCTATTCAGCCATTTTTATTTTGGCTTCTTTTGGGCATTTTTCTATGGAGACGGTAAAATTTGCAGCAGCAAAGTCTGTCCCTATTCCGGAAGTTTTAGTTCCTTTATCAGGATTAATGCTCTTTTGCGGAGGGCTTAGCGTCCTTTTGGGATACAGAGCTAAGTGGGGAGCATGGCTTCTTGTGATTTTTCTTATTCCCACAACGTTTTTGATTCATAATTTTTGGGTGCACAAAGATCCTGTCGCCTTTAGTACCCAGCAAGCGATGTTTTTGAAGAATCTAGCTCTTATGGGTGGCGCTATTTTTATCGCTTATTTTGGTTCAGGTCCTTTAAGCCTAAGCAAACAACGCAAAAAATAATTTTCCCGAGGTTGTTTGGGTATATGCACGGCAATCTCTTTGTCGTGCATTTCCATTGAGTATTTACATTCCCTTCAGTAAGCTTTTCCTTATAATTAACGTTTCTTTATTGCGTTAGGTTGAGGAGGAGGATGAAAAAACTTTGTGCTGTGCTTTGTTTAAGTTGTGGGCTTTGTTTTGGGCAAAGAGGGGAGTTGGATATCAGTTTTTTGGGTTCTAATGCAGTGCATTTAGTTGTAAAAGAAGGGGAGGTTGGTGATGCCATCCAGGCTGTAGCTGCGCTTGAAAATGGGGCATTTGAGCATTACAACGGATTTTGGTGGGAAAATCTTTTACCGAGCGATCCGGCTACTTGTGCGGCTCAAGTTTCAGCTGATTGGTCTTTTGAATATTTAAGAGCTATTCTTGTGTTAAAAAATACAGGAGTCAAATTCTACAATGGCCTTTCTTGGGAAGAATTGCATGATAGTGGTTGGAGTAGGGGTATTTCTCAGTTAAGTGTGGACTGGACTTACGAAAGGCCTGGGATTGTATTGGGATTGAAAGATGGAGCTTTACAGTATTATAATGGCCGTATTTGGAAAGAACTTCAAAATAGCGGTTGGGGAGAGGAGATCACTTCTCTTGATGTGTCTTGGGGCTGGTTTGATCCTTTACTTGTTCTTGGGCTTGAAGGAGGAGACATCATGTATTATGATGGAAAATCTGATAGCTGGTATGAACTTTTAGATAACCGCTTAGGATCTGCTGCTACCCAAATTTCTGTAGAATTCTGGAAAAAAGACAAATTACGCATTGTAGCAGGCTTAAAAAACGGTTCTGTTATTTTTTTTGATGGGGAAAATTGGCAAGAATTGGATGCGCCTCTTTTAGATGATCCTATTTCCTCTATGTCTGTTGATTGGAAAGAAGGAATGCCCCCTCGTATTGTGTGCGTCCAAGGCCAATGTATTCATCATTTTGATGGAGAAGAGTGGAAATAGTTGTGTATACCCAAACAACCTCAAAAGTCGGCCAAGGGACGGGTTCAAAGCGCCTAAAATCGACGATCGTAAATGACCCTGTATTTACTAATACAGAGTCATTTACGAAGCCTGCGGTCGTCGATTTTCGGCAGCTTTCAATCCCGTCCCTTGGCCGACTTTTGAGGTTGTTTGGGTATATATCTCTTTCTCTCTCTATTCTGAAAATTTTTATAAACCCTTTTAGGTTCATTTTCATGCGTAAATTACTTGCTTTTTGCTCTTTATCTACTCTTTTTTTTGGCTCTCTTTATTCTTCTGAAGAAGGGTACACAGCTATTCAAGCTGATGAAGAGCAGCAGAAATTTATGCAGCAGTATTTCCCTCAGGAAAACGTTTTAAAAATCCGCTTAAATAATGGACTTGAAGCTTATCTTGTTTCAAACCCAAATTTTGAGCAAACTTCTATTGCTTTATCTGTAGAAGCCGGGTCTTGGAATGATCCGAAGCGTCATCCGGGGATGGCCCATTTTTTGGAACACTTGCTCTTTTTTGGTACAGAAGCATATCCAGAAGAAAGTGATTTTTTACAGTTTATTAGCGATCATGGAGGAAGTACAAATGCTTTTACCTCTCATGACCGCACTGTATACGGATTTGCTTTAAGCAATGATTGGTTTAAACCTGGCTTAGATAGATTTTCCTACTTTTTTAAGGGTCCTCTTTTTACCCCATCAACAATAGAAAGAGAGATGTGTTCTGTAGACCATGAATTTGGCAATGGTTTTGATGATGAGTCTATACGGGCTTGGAGAGTGCTTAAAGAGTCAGGAAATCCTTTGCATCCCCATGCTCTTTTTTCTATAGGAAATTTGGAAAGCCTTAAAAGTAGCTCTGAGTACTCTATAAGAAAGTGGTTTAAGAAGCATTACATTGCCAATAAGATGCATCTAGCTATTTACTCTCCTTTAGATGTCTTAGAACTAGCTGAGATGACCTCTACATGTTTCTCTGCTATTCCTTCAGGATCTTTTAAAGAAATCCCTTTCGGATCCATGAGCTCTGATGAACAAAAAGGACACTTTATTTATATCTCTTCTTTAGGAGACTCAAAAATCTTAGATCTTATATGGGAGCTGCCTTTAGAAATTTCCCAAGATAAGCAAAGAGGGGCAGCTGATCTTTTAGTGAGCGCTTTAAGCTATAGAGGAGAAAACAGCCTTTCGTCTCTTCTTCGCACAGAAAAACTGGCTTACCGCGTAAATATTCAATATATAAAAGTAAGTAAAAATCATCTTCTATTTGATGTGGAATTTGCCTTAACAGAAAAGGGGATGAGAAATACAGAAAGAGTTATTTCTCTTTTTTATGAAACAGTTGCTAAGTTAAAGGAAACAGGGATCCCCGAATATCTTTTTGAAGAGTTAAAAGAGGATGCTATAGAAAGCTTGTATGGAAAAACAAATCCTTTTGATTTAGCTATTGATTCAGCTACTAATATGATAGAGGAAGATTTAGCAACATTTCCTAGAAACACCCTATTTCCTCAGATTTATGACCCAGCCTTTCTTTTAAAATCTCTTGAGGCCCTAGAGCCCTTTTCTTGTATTTATATTGTTATAGGCAATCCTGATTTAACAGGGGTCCTACCCAATATGGTAGAGAAGTGGATGGGGACAAATTATATTATAAAACCTATAGATCAGGAAAAACTTGCTCTTTGGGCTTCTTCTTCTCCTCATCCTTTAATAGGATTGCCTGAGGAAAAAGAAGAGGACTCTCTTTCTCCTGATGATTTCATAGAAACAGATCCTATTCTTATTAAAGATAATGAGTGGGGAAAAGTGGAGTTTTCTTATAAGCGTATCTATGCTCCTGAAGAAATAGAGCTTGAATTAAGTATTCAAACTCCTTCAATTGATGGGGAAATTCAAAGTAAGGTGTTAACCGAAATCCTTTGCTATTTTTTTGGAAAAGAAGGGGATAAGCTCATTGATAAGGGAGTGAATATTGATTATGAGATGTATGAGAAGTCTTCAAAATTCCATGTGGAATTAATCTCTAGCTCGGCAGAAAATCTCTGCAGCTTTTTAGCTACGCTTAAAGAGCTTTCTTTTGAAAAAGAGGTTTTTGATGAAGCTTTTGCAATTCTTGCAAGACGCTTTAAAAAAGAAGGATCTCCTTTAGATCAGGCGCAAGCAATCTTTGATGGTCTGTTTTTTAAAGGACGTTTCCAGTCTAAAGAGAAACTGGAGGCATTAACTTCGATCACTTATGAGCAATTCTTGAAGTTTGCTCAAATGTTTTTAACCTCTGGTTACATGGAAGCGAAGATTGCGGGGAATATTCAAGAAGAAGAAGCCCGCATCACATGGAATAAAATAGAAGAGATTTTACAATTAGAACCTTTAAAAATAAGGGTTTTAAGGCCAGAAATTTGTCGTCCTTCTATTTGTGAGCCTTCATTAGTTGCGCAAACGACATTGCGTACAGGAAGCGCGGCACTACTTCTTATTGAACAAGGAGCTGTTACCCCTCTGAATTGGGCTGCTCAACAGGTGTTATCCGTGATTCTTAATAATGCTTTTTTCGATTATGTGCGTACAAAACATCAGCGTGCTTATTTAGTAGATGCGCAGCCCATTTGTATAGAAAAAAGCCTATTTCAAGCGCTTGGTGCTGAATCAAGTACTTATGACTCCTATGATTTATTAGAAAAATTCGAGTCTTTTTTAGAACATTTTGTGCAAACCTTTGAAAGTAAGGTCAGTGAGAAAAGGTTTTTGGAAGTAAGATCGATTCTTTTAAAAAAATGGGAGAATGAAGAAGAGGATTTTGAAGAGATTTTAGAAATGCTCGATGAGGATACTCCTCTAAACTACGACTCCTTAAGCAATCTAACTTACGAGGACCTTTGCCGGCTTGCAAGAGAATTTTTCTCAAAAGCTAACCCGAGGCGCCTCGCCATCCTCGTCGACGGCAAACTCATCGGCCCTGAAAAGCCCAAGGGCATGCCTGAGGGCTACACCCCCCTTAACAGAGAGAAGAAGAATTAACAGGAAGTAATTTTCCCCCCTCTCTCTCTCTTCCTCTGTGGTTTCTTGTCTCTGTGGTTAAAAAAATGCAAGTCTTGTGCGCGCTCAAGCGTTAGCCAAAGATTAACCACAGAGACAAGAAACCACAGAGGGGGGAGAAGAGAGAGAGAAAAAAATCACTCCCTGTTAATTCTTTTTTTCTTCGAGGGCTTTTAGGCGGGCTTCGAGGTCTTCGATTTGTTTGATGTAGGTGCCTATTTTGCGCACCTGGACTTGATGTCTGTTGTATTCAGAAAGGGGCATGATAGGGCTGCCGCCATATTTACCGGCTTCTTTAACCGATTTGCTAACGCCGCCTCTTGTGGCAATCATGACGTAATCTGCAATTTCAATGTGTCCCACAATGCCTACTTGGCCTCCGACGACAACATTTTTTCCTGTTTTGGTAGAGCCTGCAATGCCTGTTTGGGAAACAATGATATTATCTTGTCCAAGGCTTACGTTATGGGCAATTTGTACAAGATTATCGACTTTAGTTCCTCTAGAAATTCTAGTTGCCTTAAAGCGTGCTCTATCGATTGCTGTATTGGCGCCAATTTCTACGTCATCTTCAATAATGACTATGCCTAATTGATCGAGTTTTGTATGTCTGCCTCGTGCATCTGTTGTATAGCCAAATCCGCAAGATCCAATAACAGCTCCAGGTTGGATGATCACTCTATTTCCAATGATAGAGCGCTCTCGTATTGTCACATGAGGGTGAATAAGGCAGTCTGCTCCAATCTTTACACCTGCTCCTATAGAGACATTAGCCCCTATGCGAGAGCCTTCAGCAATGTGCACTCCATGATCGATCACAACATGAGGAGCAATTGTAACATTTTTTCCTATGGACGCTGTTTCATGAATTACAGCTGAAGGATGGATACCTTCGAATGCAGAAGTGTTGTACTTGGAAGCTAAAACAGTTTCGACAATGATTTGAAAGGCTCTTGAAGGATTATCTGAGAGTAAATAATTTTTGCCTTCAATGAGTGCAAAGCGAGAATCTATGCAAATGACCCCTGCATGAGATAGCTTCATCGCTTCGCGGTATTTGGGGTTGGCTAAGAAAGAGGCATCTTCCGAAGTAGCTGATTGTAAATCTTCTACACTTGTAATAAGATGATCGGGATTGCCCACAAGCTCCGAATTTGTTAATTCTGCAAGTTCGTGAAGGGTGAATTTCTTAGCTTCCTCTTGCATTATTTTTTAGCCTCTTCTTTAAGAGGAGCTACATCTGCTACTTCTTTAAAGTTTTTATCCATCTCAGCAATCACTAAAGAAGTGATGTCTAGGGAAGGAGAGCAGAAATAACAAGCCTCTTTGTTTACAACAACGCCAAGCTTTTTCTCTTTAGCAACTTTTTCAGAAGCTACATTGATTGTGGCATTGAGGTTTTGCACAATTTTCATGTTTGCTTGGTTAAGGACTTGGTAGTATTGGTTTTGGTATCTTCCAAGTTCTTCATTGAGTGTGCGGAACTCAATTTTGAGTTTCTCTTCTCCTTCAGGAGAAAGACCATCCATATATTCTGGATCGTTAAATTTAGAAGAGAGGTCTGTAAGTTTTTTCTCTGTATCTTGTAAAAGAGAACCCATCTGATTTTTTAACGCTTCAAAAGCGCCTTGTTCTTGTTTGCCTAATTTAGATTCTGCAATACAAGTAGAAAAATTTACAATTCCCACATCTGCTGCGTTTGCACTTGCAAATAGAGAAGCTAATACTAATGCCACGATTCCAAACTTACGCTTCATTTGATACTCCTTAAGTTTTATGCAACTTGGTGCACATGTTTAATTAAAACTGTCCGCCCATAGAGAAGAAGAACTTGCGCACTTCGCTTCTGCCATCCGGATTAACAGGGAAACCCATTCCTAAAATAACAGGAACGCGATTGATCAATTCAATGCGCGCACCAAATCCATAACTCAATCTCAAAGTGCCTGGGTCTAGGCGTTTTTGAGAAACTGCACCTCCATCAGCAAAGATGAAGAGATCTAAAAAGCGGAACACTTCGTGTAGATATTCAATAGATACAAGCGCTGAGGAAATTCCCCCTTTAGGATCGCCGTTATCAAAGTGAGGACCTAAATGGAACGCTCTATATCCGCGGACCGAGTTTTCACCGCCTAAAAAGTAGCGCTCTGAAACAGGAACATCGTTTGCGTGGTTTGTTCGTCCAAGAGGCTCAATGAATTTAAGGTCAAAGCGGTACTTCATTGTCCCTCTTCTCCATAGAGGAGTGTAGTAAGCATTGACGTAACCAAAACGCAAGAATGTGAACCCTCCGCCTACCCCAACAAATTCTGTTTCAAAAACAGAGCGGAATCCACGGTGTGTTTTTACAGGGTTATCGGTTGAGTCAAAAGTAATAGAAGAGCCGATAGCTGATACAAAACCGCTAGCCTTTTCATCTTCTCTTTCTTGTTTACTTACATGTTTTGAGACGTGGTTAATTGTTTGACGCGCTCTATATTTTGTCCCGAAAGACCATAGGTTGTTAATAGGATAGCTAGCAAAGATCGATCCCCCGTAGGTATCGATGTGGTAGTGATCAGACTGCAGGGTGCTGCGCGTCACGCTTAAATCAAAACCTGTTCTCCAAAGGGTGTCTCTAAAATAGGGAGTCATCCAAGAGAAGGAGTAAGAACTTTGTTTTTCTCCAAGAGAAGCTCTTGCGTGAGCGTATTCACCGCCCCCTCTAATAGCTGAGAATCCCTCTGAAAATACAGATCCAATCCCTTTATAATTAAAGTTGTTTTCTACGAGGTCAAGCCCTCCAAATAGGTCGTCTGCTGAGCTAAATCCAAAGAAAAGGCTAAGGTTACCGGTTGTTGTCTCTTCTACCTCGATGTAGACATCTCGGTAATTATCTCCAAGGTACTGATCGTCTTGTGTGCGCACGGCATAAACGTTTACGTTTTTAAAGTACCCAATATTTTCAAGGCGCTGCTGAGTGGCTTTAAGTTTTAAGGAGTCAAATGTTTCTCCTGGAATTAAAAGAGATTCTCTTAAGATAACGCAAGCATCTGTTTGGGAATTGCCTACAATGCGAATAATTCCGATTTTATATTCTTGTTCTTCTTCAATGACAAAAGAAACGTTATAAATAGGAGCGTCTTCTACAAGATAGGTTTCATATTGGACGTTTGTGTCAATGTAACCTTTACGGCCATACATTTCTTTAATCGCATCCGCTGTTTGGCGCAGCTTTTCTGGGGAGTAAATATCGCCCGGACGCACAGAGAAGCGGCCTTCAATTTCTTTATCGCTGAAAAGCTCATTGCCAGAGAATGTGATTCTTCCGAGGTTGAATTTCACCCCTCTATCTGCCACAACTTCTACGATGATTTTTCCTTCTTTAGCAGCTTCTTTTACAAGAATATCGACTTTAGCATCTACATATCCCTGGTTTTGCAGGAAGTTAATGATGGTCATTTTATCTTGTTCAAGAGCTTCTTCGTGATATTTTCCTGTACCCGTCATCCAGCTTAAGAAAAGGTTGTATTTCTTGGTATAGATCATCTGAAGCAGATCGCTCTCTTCGCTGCTTGTAAAGCCTTTAAAAGTGATATCGCTAATCACACCTGATCTGCCTTCTTGGACAGTCACATGAATATCTACTTCATTTGTTTTGGAATCTGTGACAAGAGAGTATTGAAGCTGAGATTCAAAATATCCTTTTTTCACATAAAATTCTTTGAGCTTGTTAAATGCTTTGTTAAAAGATTGTCTGTTGAATGTAGAGCGCGTTCTAATGCCGAGTTCTTTTTTTAGCGCTTTAGATTTAACGTGCTCGTTGCCTTCCCATGTGATGGAACGAATGAGGGGTCTTGGCCATACTTTAATGGTAATCTTTACTTTGCCACCCGATACTTCGACTTGAGGATCGATCCGGTCATATTCTTCGGCAAGTGTTTTTAAATCGCTATCGAATGTGAGCTGAGAAAAAGGATCTCCTACCTTTGTTTTAAGGCGTCCAATCACAAGCTTTGAGTCGAAAGAACCATTAGGAGGTAAGTTCTCAGGAATAATATCGAGGCTTTCGACCCGCTTATTTTCATAAGTTTCACTTGTAGCTGCATAATTTGCAGAAACAAGATCGAAAGGAGCGGCAGTGAAAAGGATGAGGGAGCAGCATAGGAGGAATTTTTTACTCATTGGACAATCGCATTGGGGTTTAATTCAAGAAGGTAATCATAAAAAAAACCCAGGAATAAAAGCAAGCAACTGTTAAAACCACAGAGGAGTAGAATCTCTCTCTTCTCTCTTTCCCCTCTCTGTGGTTTCTTGTCTCTGTGGTTTATCTTTTGCTAAGGCTAGGGATCCAAAAGACTTGGATTTTTTTAAACCACAGAGACAAGAAACCACAGAGAGGGGAAAGAGGGAGAATAAGAAAATCGTCTCTCTCTCCCTCTCTCTTCCTCTGTGGTTTCTTGTCTCTGTGGTTTATCTTTTGCTAAGGCTAGGGATCCAAAAGACTTGGATTTTTTTAAACCACAGAGACAAGAAACCACAGAGAAGAGAAAGAGAGGAGAAATTCTCTTTGTTTTAGAAGAGTTGGCGGCCGAGGAGGGCTCTTGAGAGCGTGCCTCCGTCGATGAAGTCGAGGGAGCTTCCCATGGGCAGGCCGAGCGCTAGGCGCGATACGGAGATCCCTTGGAGGCTAAGCTGTTCTTTTAGGTAAAGAGAGGTGGTGTCTCCTTCCAAAGTAGAATCAAGGGCTATAATAATTTCTTTTACTTGAAGGTCGTGTATTCTTTTCTTTAATGCTTCAATCCCTATTTTCTCTGGGGTTTTTCCATCTATGGGGGAGAGAAGCCCGTTAATGACGTGGTAAAGGCCTTTAAATATATGGGTCTCTTCAATGGCAAAGGCGTCTTTCGCAGAAGAGATAATGCATAGGCAAGAGGTATCCCTTTTCGTTTTATCGCAAAAAGAGCACGGGGCGTCAGATTCTCCCATGCAGCCACATGTAGGGCAAAACTTAATTCTTTTTTTAGTAATGGCTACTTGCTCAGCAAACATTTGAGTTTCTGCTTCATTCCACGTAAGTAACTGAAAAGCAAAGCGTTCCGCTGTTTTGCTCCCCACTCCAGGAAGTTTTTTAAAAAGGGCTATAAGCCTAAGTAATTCTATAGGGTATTTCATATCTGCATTCTGGCACATCCCCCATTTTTTGCAAAGTTCAGACTCTTTAACCCCAGAGGAAAGGAAATTTTTTATCCCCTCTCTCTTTCTTCCTCCTAAATAACAAATAACCCGAGGCATTGGAGAGTTTTTATTTTAGGGGGAGTTCTGAACGAGTTTTTTAGGTTTTTTTTAGTAAAATATGCAAGTTTTGACAAGTGAATTTTTTAAAATTTAGCAATAAAAAATCCCCCTCTGTATATATCTTCAACAGTATTTTTTTTGTTTACACTAACGCAGGAACTTCTTCTCGGACTAGTTTGTATCCCATTTCAGCGGCCTTTTTCTTTAAACTATGTTCTCTCCGCTCTTGGTACATGTCCTCGTAGAATTTGACCCCTTTTTCAACGTATTCCCAGCCATATTTCAGCATACAGTAAAATAGCTTTGCTAGTTTATGTGCACAGGCGGTAATTGCCTTGGGGCTTCCTAGACGCATCTTCATTCTTCTTAAGTAGGCTCCAAGGGCGCAGTCCGCATTATACAAGCTATTTGCTGCCATTCGTAATATTATGGCGACTCGATTAGCGCAAGGCTTTGTTCTCCCGCTTAACCTCTTTCCCCCTGACACTTTGTTGCCAGGACTAAGCCCTAACCATGAAGCAAAGCTTTTTGCAGAGCGCCAGTGTGACATGTCGATCCCAATTTCTGATATAATGTAAAGAGCGCTACTTACACCAATCCCTGGAATCTTTTTGAGGTCTACGCCTGTAATCCGAATAAGCTCATTTCCCATTTCCATGGGAAATTCGTGTTTTTTTAGTTTGCGTTTTCTTTCCTTTGCTTTTTTGAGAGGTGCTGGGTCTGCCATTTCTTTGGTTTTTGCTTGGAGGGGTTTGGTTTCTAACACTTTTACTAGATTTTGAATTTCCCTATCGCACTCCGCTACTTTTTTTACATAAGTGTCATAAAGATCTAGGGCATGTCCTAGAGTAAAGATATGCTCTTTTCTATAGTTGCCT
>Ga0207097_1018_pt1 | contig 39849 bp, 44 predicted proteins | sample Alteio_BWMinHeat_87_FD_153541 | JGI IMG/M metagenome (GOLD analysis project Ga0207097, IMG submission 153541) | Enriched cells from forest soil in Barre Woods Harvard Forest LTER site, Petersham, Massachusetts, United States -... | ecosystem: Environmental > Terrestrial > Soil > Temperate forest >...
TCGATTAGAAATCGATTTGCGCGTTTAATACCCAACCTTGGAATGTGATATCGCCTTGATTAGAGGTATAGAAACCTTGCTCAAAAGAATCCACAAACTTGAGGTATTGGTTTTGTCCAAAATACATGTGTTGTTCCCAACCAGCTTGAATTCTGAGACGGAAGCTGTCGCAGCTAAAGAGATCTTCCCAACGAAGACCAGCAGCTAAATCTGTAATAGCTCTTCCAATACGAGGATTATCTTTTACGCTTAGGTTACTAACAGCAACTCCACTACCAGTTGTGGTTGTTTGTGTTCCTGTAACGTTGAAATATCCATAAAGAAGAGAAATGGCACCATCTGCATAAATACTAAAGCCTTCTCCTAGACCCCATTGAGTGTCTAGTCCTGTTCTTAGTCCAAAGCCCCAGAATTTATTGCGGAACTTAGGTTCAACATCAGTTAAGATTCCTGCGCTGATATAGCCGTAATCAACTTTATAGCGTTGGTTTAACCATGCAGATCTTAGGCCTCCAAATGGTCTTAATGTAAGATATTTGCTAACAAAGAATTCTCTTCCTAATTCGAAATCTAATACGTTTAGGTGTAATTTTTGTCTTGCACTTGCTGTAGTAAGAACTCCTGCATGAGGCAGTTGTAGCGGGTTAATGAGCGTAGGAATAAGCGCTCCACCAAAAGGCACAGTTTGACTGCTTTCATGACTGGTATAGAATCTTGTCCAGTTAAGGTACATATCCCAACCATCGTGAGGCATATTGTATCCTACGCCTATTCTAAAACCTGGGTTCCAGTGACGGCTAACATTTTTTACACGTGCATTAGTAAGAGATCCTACAGATCCTAAATCTCCATTAAAAGAACTAAAGTTCTTAATTACGTAGCCAAGGCCATTTTCTTGTCCTTGCCAGTAAAGGAAGTCACCCGTGATAAAGAGGTCAGCTCCACATTCTACAACAGGTCTAGCAGCAGGATTAATCATCCCGTAGCAGCCTTTTGTTTGCTCTAAACAGCAAACGCGGTTTTCTAAATTTCTTAGTTGCGCATCATCGTAATCAGCATTTACAAGAGCTGTAAATGTGAAAAGAGAAGAAGCGCCAAGTGCTAATAGTTTTCTCATATAAAGAATTCCCTAGGTTGAACAATTCACAATTTTTTTGCTGAGCAATTTTGCTTGCTCGAATCCTAATTCCCACAGTGAAGACCTTAGAATGCAAAGTTGCATCTCAATCTAGTTTTTTTGATGTATTCAGGTCAACAAAAAACTAGTAGAGCACTACTTAAGCATCGGAATGAGTGTGTTGATATCTTTGATCCAGAGAAGAGATTGGTTGCCCATTTGCTTGAGAATAAAAAACCATCCGGCAAAAAGAAGAGCAAGGCCTAAGAACGATTTTAAGGACATACCAAGAAAAGCAATTTGCACTTGAGGCGCTAAGCGGTTAGCAATTCCTAAAAACATTTCAGCCATCAAAATAGCAACAAGAGAAGGCGCTGCAAGTTGTATAGAAATGGCTGTGACTTTGGTAAGAAGTCCTGCAACAATTCCCCAGATAGGCTGGGTGGAATTAAAAAGACTTGGATCTATAAAGCTTGTTGCAGGAACAATAGTATAAGATTGAAGAACGCTATCTAAAAATAAAAAAGGGCCGCCCACTTCAAAGAAAACAAGGATCATGATGTAGTTATAAAACATCCCGATAGAGCTTGTTTGGGTTTGCGTTGTAGGTTCTGTCACTTGAAGGGAAGACGATCCTCTTTGAAAGTCAATCAGGTTTCCTGAAGATTCGACGATGTAAAAAGGAAGAGCGCCAAAAAAAGCGAGGATGATGCCAATAAATAATTCTTTTAGCAAGCTTCCTACATAGCGCATATCAAAGCTAAGGGCATGCGTTGAAGACGTGATAAGATGAGGAAGCATGATAGCAACAAGAGCAATGGCAAGCCCCATTTTCACTCCACCAGGCAGTTTTGCCCCTAAAAAGGGAACAAGAGTCACAATAGGGGCAATGCGCATAAGACCTAAAAAAAGAAGCGCTAAAAGGGATTCTGGCGGCATTTGGGGAAAGCTTAGGACGTAAGAGAGATAATCGGTAGTAGCCGGCATTGCGTTAGTAGGTCCATTTATAGAAATTATTCAAGATTGTGGTTGTAAATTGGACCATCTGAGACCCCAGCCATCCTCCCATAAAAAGCAGCGTAACAATAACGGCAATGAGTTTTACTGTAAAAGAAAGGGTTTGCTCTTGAATTTGTGTTGCGGCTTGGAACACAGCAACAAATAGCCCAAGGACCATGCTTATCAGAATGGGGGGGCCAGAAAGCAGGAGAATAAGGAGCAGCGCCTGATAAGAAAGCTGATAGATTTCTGCAGAAAACATAAATTTTTCTCCTTACCTAAACGTCATAACAAGGCCTTGAATAATAAGTGTCCATCCATCGACCATAACAAGTAGCAGCAGTTTTAATGGAAGGGCTATAGTCAAAGGCGAGAGCATCATCATTCCCATCGCAAGCAAAATATTTGAGGTCACAAGATCGATGACAAAAAAGGGCAGATAAATCAAGACCCCTATCTCAAAGGCAGCTTTTAACTGAGAGGTGATAAAAGAGGGGATAACAACAATAAAATCTGTGGGTTTTAACGTTTCTCTATACCCTTGTGGAAACGATTTATAAGCGAGCTGATAAAAGCTTGTCATGTGCTTGGGCGTTGTATTTCTTTCTAGAAAAGCGCGCAGCGGTTCCTTGGCCTTGTTTGCTACCCCTATAATAAATGTTGCTGTAGGGGCAGAGATGAGCTCTTGCGGGGCCTCTTTATGGATATATTCTTCAGCTGCCGTATACATGGCAAGGCCTGTAGGAAACATCACATAAATTGTCATGATAAGAGCAATCCCGTTAAGCACCTGGTTAGGAGGAGATTGCTGAACACCCAAGGCATTGCGCAGTAAGGAAAGAACAATAACAATTTTTACATAAGAGGTAAGGAGCATGATAGCGAAGGGCAAAATCGAGAGGCCGGCTAAGACAGCTAGCTGGCTAATCAACGTAGGAGGGTTGCTCCCTTCAGGAGGATTTAATCCTGCTATAGGATTCGGCAAAAGGCCTGCTGGTTCATCCTGAGCAAACATAAAGCCTGTACAAGAAAGAAAAAGAAATACTAAGAGAAAGAGAAGGCGCGTTTTGTTATTTTTCCACATGGCAATCCGAAACTTACGTTATTAGAACAGGATATTACCATTTGAGACAAATTTAGCAACAACATATTGAGGAATGAAGAGAAGAGTAACAAGATATACAGGATAGTCAAGATATGCAGGATGAAGAGAGAGAGGATAGTATTTTTTTCTTTTCTTCTCTTCCTCTGTGTGCTCTGTGATCTCTGTGGTAAAAAAAATATGCTAATATGTTAGATGCAGTGTTCTGCGATAAATTTTTACCACAGAGATCACAGAGCACACAGAGGGAAGAAAAAAAGAAAAAAAATTCTCTTCATCCTGTATATCTTGCCTTATCCTGTCCATCCTGTTATTCTTCTCTTCTTCTTTCTTTGTTACATGTATCGCTTGAAGGCGGCTTCAAGGGCACGGAATTGGTTTTCGAGGGTGGCGTTGATGATCCCTTTTTCTGTTTCGATGATGCACCCGCCTTTGGTGATGTCGCCTCTTTCTTGAATGATAAGGCTTTCGACTTGCTCAAGAATGGCTTTAATTTGAGGCTTTTCTTTGTCTAGAAGCTCTTTATCTTCTTTATTGACATAGATGGTAATTTTTTTATTTTGAGTTACAGGAGCTATTGCTTGAATGACAATATCCACAATGGAATCCGGGTGGAGCTCAAGTTCTTTTCCCACAATTTTCTTTGCAGCTTTTAGCGCTAGGGGCAGCACTTGTGCTAAGGTGTCATTTTTGATTTTATTGAGTGTTTGCTCAAAATAAAGAAGCTGTTCATGAAATTTAAGAAGACCGTCTTGAAAGCCTTTTTTTTCTGCTTCTTCTTCGAGGGTTCTGCATTTTTCTTGGGTTTCATCTAAAAGTCTTGCCGCATCTTCTTCCGCTTTTTCTACAATCTCTTTGCCGCTTACAAGGAGGCTAAATTCTGAAGCAGGAATTACTTTTTCTGCTTCTGCTAAATGGATGTCGCCTTGGAAAATAAGAGAGAAAAATTTCATGGTGAACTGCTCAACGTTAAATTTTTTATATTAGGAATTAATTCTAAGACTTGGTTTAAAAGCAAAGTTGATGCTTTTTCGCTTTCTACGGGAGTGTAAAAAGAGGTAAGCGCTTTTCCCATATTGTTATCGAGTTTATGGGTAATATACCAAAAAAGGCTTTCTCCATGACCATAAAGAGCTTTTGAAAGGCGGTTTAATCCTCTTTGCAAAATAGCAGCTTTTAATGCAGTGATATTTCCATCCCATTTAGCAACCCCTATTGGCTTAAATACAATAGGTTCTTTTTGTTGCATAAGAGTTTTTAAATAAAGCGCTTCGTGTTTGGTAAGAACATTTTCAATTTGTTTAATTTTTGCATTATCGATGATAAGGCGCATTTCTACAGACAGATCACGGAGGCCTAGAAAGGAGCTCAGTAGGTAAAGTTCTTCCGCAGTCAAACTTAAAAGCTCATTTAAAGGATCTTCTGGCAGCCGTTTTGCAGAAACAACTTCTTTGCCCTTGAAGAAACTTGTTAAAAGATAGTTTTTTAGAAATGTTTTCGCGATAGGAGTTAGGCTGTAAGGATTGTTTGTAAGGAGGAGCGTTTTTCTTAACCCTTTTGCCTGAGATTCTGTAAGAGCGGAAAGAAATAGGCGCATTTCTTCTTCTGTATGCATTCTTATAAAGGGAGCTAGCCAAGAGTAGTGGATGTGGTCAAGCGTATCTTCGTAGCAAACTTCCATTAAAGGGTCTTTTAAGGGAGGAATTTGCTCTATGAGTTCTTTAAATTGGTTAGATAAGCAGTTTAGGATCCCCTCCTTTTTTTGGGGGTCGCATTCTGCTAAAAAGCCCTGAAAAATAAGGAGGCTTTCTTTATTCATTTTTTTCTGGAGGGGTTTCTTTTGGCTTAGAATCTATAGGTTTTACGCGTAAAAGATTTTTTAGTCCGCCCGCTTGCTTTAAAGCAGGATAAAACTTCCACATGAGCCATGCAATGCCTATTACAAGAAGAATACTAAGCGTTGTAAGAATAGCAAATACAAAGCGGAATTTTGCTGCAGATTCTTTACTCATGACAATAGACCAAATACTTACATATTCCTTAGGTCTTGGCGTGATGGATTCTGTGAGGGGATGCAATGTAATATCGGTAAATCTTGAACGATCAGAAATAACTGTCACATCATTGATATCTAACCCATTAACTCCAGACGCGACAAGTCTTTTAATTTTTGTGATAAGGTGGCTATTGGGATCATCGACAATGCCCTGGTGTTTCACATAAACAGAAGCTGTAACTTTTTGGGGAGGAGCAGTAGCTCCGGGAGCTGTTGGTTCGCCAGAGGGGAAGGAGAGCTGAACATCAGCATCAATCACCCCATCGATTTTACGGATTGTATTGGCTATTTGCTCGGCAAGACCAGCTTGATAACGGATTGTTTCCTCTTTGTCGGAGGTCATTAGTCCTCCGCCTGCAAAAAGGGTTAAAAGAGTGGTTCCTTTTCTTCGGGGAAGGCCGTTCTGGTTTAATATAGCCATGGCATCTGTAGACTTGTCTTCTTCTACTTGAATGCTCCAAAGGGTTTGGGTGGGGCCCCCGCCTCCTACACTCGTTGAGGGAGAAGGGATTTTGGCTGCAGGGATATCTTTACTCGCTAAAAACACAATGATTTCATTAGCTTCCCTTTCGTCTACATCATTAACAATAATACTATTTGTAGCGCAGCTAGAAAGAAAAAGTAAAACAAGTGTAAAAAGCCAGGAAATCTTCCCTTTTGTGGCTTTAAGAAATAGCATATTCATCCCAAAAATCCTCATCTGTATATGTATATGAGGATGCAAAAGATTAGAATAAGACGCAAGTCCTCATTTTTTATAGATCCAAGAGGGACCGTTACCAAATTTGCGAAAAGCGTAGTCTTTGACGCCATGCAAAGCAGCCTTATAGCGAAGCACTCTTTCTTTACGCTTTTTAAGATCTTCTTTAGGTTTGATAATACGCAGAATAAAAAGCTGAAAGGTTTTTATGCACTTTAGTTTGTAGAGATTAAGAATATCTGGTAATAAAACTCTTAAATAAAGAGAGAGCGTGCTTTTAAATGAACAATTTCTTTCAATCCAAAGCAGCCTATTTCTCCACCAGAAGTAGGTGGAGTGGGGCTTTCCTCCCACAAAAGAGGCCGATACTTTATGCCAAAGTTTGGCAGAGGGGCATGTTTTGACTAAGAAACCTCTTTTTCTTGCGCGGAAGCAAAAATCTGCTTCTTCCCATATAAGAAAAAATAAAGGTTCAAGAAGTCCAATTGTTTTAAATACTTCTTTTCTTATAAAAAGAGCGCAGCCGCAGGCGTAGTCAATCTCTAAAGGGGTTTCCCATTTATCTAATTCATCGATTTGGCGTAAGGCCACTAAATCAAAAATCCCTTTTTTGGGATTCCACATCCCCCCAAAATGATCAAGCTTATTGGGCTCATCATAAAGATAGGCTTTAGCTCCTAAAATTCCTACTGCGGGATTTTTTTCCATTTTAAGAACAAAGGCGGTTAAAATCTGAGGATCGACAACGGTATCGTTATTAAGAAGGAAGAAGTATTCAGCTCCAAGACTTAAAGCTTCTCTAATTCCTACGTTATTTCCTTCAGCAAATCCCAAGTTCTCTTTTGTTTCTATAAGGCGAATATGGGGGAATTGTTTTTGGATTTCTAGAACAGAGTCATCAGATGAGCCGTTATCAACAACCATTATTTCGTAATTTGTGTATTCTACCTTTTTTAAAGAGGTGAGGCATTCTAATGTATCCTTTTTTCCGTTCCAGTTTAAAATAATAATAAATACTTTAGGCTGTGTCATTTGAATGCGCCTCCTTAAGGCCTATCTATGCTAATGCAATCCATAATATCCTTTCTCCCATTTATCCCCAACCATAAGAAAGAAAGAGAAGAGTTAACAGGATGTACAAGATAGGGCAGGATGTACAGGATGAGAAAAGAATGAAGAAAAAGAAGAGGGGATAATTTTTTTCTTTCTTCTCTCTGTGTTCTCTGTGATCTCTGTGGTAAAAAATATGCTAACACGTTAGATGCAATGTTCTCTCGATAATTTTTTACCACAGAGATCACAGAGAACACAGAGAGAAGAAAGAAAAAATACCTACTTCTCTTTCTTCATCCTGTTTATCCTGCCCTATCTTGTACATCCTGTTAATTCTTCTCTTTAGGCTTGATGAGCTTTAGGGTGGCAAGGAGGGCTTCTTTGGGGGAGATTTGGAGGAGGCAGAAGGGTTCGGAGCATTTTTTTCTTAGGCAGGGAGAGCAGGTTTTGTGTTTTTGGATGACGAGGGCATTAGCTCCTTTTAGGGGGCCGCAAAGGTTGTGGTCAGTTGGGGTAAAAAGAGCAAGCGTTGGTGTATGCATAGCAAAGGCTAAGTGCATAGGGCCTGTATCGTTTGCTATAAAGGCGCTAAGCTTTGAAAGAAGCTCTGCTGTTTCTGATAAAGTGAGTTTACCACCAAAAGATAGGGCTCCTCTGATTTGAGAGGCAATATAATCTGTAAGAGGCTTTTCTTCTTTTCCTCCTGTGACAACAATTGTGCACCCAAGTGTTTTTACAAGGAGGTTGCCAAGTGCTATAAAACAAGCAGGATCCCATTGTTTGAATTTATCCTTAGCTCCAGGATGAAGCCCAATAAGTATTCCTTTTAAAGAGGCTAATTGAGGAATTTCTTTTGGTTCTATAAAAAATTCTAAAGCAGGATTTTCTTCTTTTATTCCTACAATATCAAGACGCCTTTCTACTTCGTGCTGGTATTTTTGGGGCAGTTTTTTTGTGAGTAAATCATCTAGCCCTTTTTGTAATCCACCTGTGCCAATAATTTCTTTAGCTCCAAGAAGTGCACAGAAAGGAAGGATGGGGCGTTGGGAGGTGTGAAAAATAAAAATTTTATAAAATTGTTTCTTTTTAAGAAGGTGAAATTGCTTGAGAAAGGAAAGAAAAGATTTTACGGCAAATATTTCATTAATATAAGGATTTCTTTCTAAAACCTGAGAGCCAAGCCCGCTTGTTAAAACAGCAATATAGGCTTCAGGATATTTCTCTTTTAATGCTTTAATGGCGGGTGTAGCCCAAAGGGTATCTCCTAATCCTGTAGTAGAAACAATCAAAAAGCGGGAAGCTTCTTCATTGGTTTTCCCCTTTAATAGATTAACCACTATTTTGAGTAAAAAATTTTTAAAGCCCATTTCTACCTTTACTTCGGAGACAAGGTTATCAGATTTTTATAAAAAGGCTTAAGTAAATAATTGTTAAATAATTTCTTTATTTCTGTTTTAATCTAGGGTGTGTTATTATTTTATTAATTATATTTTTATTGGTTTTAAATGCTTAGTCCTGTCTTTTCTTTAACAAATAATTATGTGAATCATCGCATAGACAGTATTTATTTAGCTGAAGATAGGCTCTGCTGTGAGGGTGTAAAATCTATGGCTGCGCGGGTGCTAGGAGCTGCTACATCCGTTTTTGCTCTCTTTGATTTGCTTTACCATTCTTTTGCCTTAATAGTTAAATCGGTTGGATGCTTACTTAAAACCTGCGGGGTTAAACAAATTCCTCCAACTTGGACATGTGTTGCTCTTAGTTTACATATTCAGCAAATAGGAAGAGCCTTTGCAGGGGCTCTTTTAGGGACAGCTATAGGAATTATTCGACCTGAAAGCTTAAAATACATTTACGGAGAATCTCCTCGCTTTTTTGAAAAAGCTCTTCAAGTGCTTTTAGAGAGAGAAGATCCGCAAGGATCTGATGCTTTGCTTCCCTTTTTGGAGCAGTTAAATAGCGACATTGCTTTATGTAGTTTATTTAGGATTGAGCAGAGCAACAACCATTCTGTTTTTAATAATCTTGAGATGTTTTCAGATTTTTTTAGATGCACTTGCTTATATTTATATTTCAGATGGAGCTCAAATTTGGATGGAACCTACAAAAACAAAGGCATTAGAAGAGATTAAAAATATAGAAAAACGTCTTTGGAAAATACTTTCTCTCTCAGAAAAGAATTATTATTTGACCTGTCATCCCCATAAATCAACTTGTCAAGACGATGGGGTTATTCAAAAAATGAAGGATCACTTGGGCGCTCAAGGCTTAACTCTATGACCGGCTATTGTGCTTAATCCGTCGTAGGCTGCGTACTTATAAAGGTCGTGCAAGGTGGGGTAGTTAAAGACTTGGCCAATGACATAGTATAAAGTGCGCTTATCTTCTACAAGAGTCACTCCATAGTGCACAAGCTCAGATGCAATATGCCCTATAATATGAACCCCTCGAATCACTAGATCCTCTTTATTGAATACAAGTTTTAAAAAGCCTGCTTTTGCCCCCATAATTTTGCCTCTTGCCATGTCGCTATAGCGCGCTTTTCCTGTGCAATACGAAATGCCTTTTTCTTTGGCTTCTTCTTCGGTGATGCCTACCATAGAAACTTCAGGGACTGTGTAAATGCCATAGGGAAGGTAAGTCGGTAAATGCTTGATATCTTCCATATTAAATATGTAAGCCACAGCAACTCTTCCTTGATCCATACTTGTACTTGCAAGAGAAGGGAATCCAATGACATCTCCAACGGCGTAAATATGAGGGATATTTGTTTGGTATTGATCGTTCACTTCAATCGTCTCTCTTTTCCCTAGTTTTAAGCCTATTTTCTCACTATTTAAAGCTTTTACACTGCCGCTTCTTCCTGCTGCATAAAGAAACATATCGACTTCAATGGTTTCTTTATTATTTAAGGTGATGCTAATCATTTCCTGATCATTTTTGGGAGCGCTCATTTTTTCAATAGAGGTATTAAAGAGGATGCGTACTCCTGAAGATTCCATTTGACTAACAAGATCTTCTGAAACCTCTTGATCGATTTGCGAGAGAATTTTTTGTTTATCATTTACAAGATAAACCTCTGTTCCCATGGTAGAAAAAATGGTTGCATATTCACATCCAATGACGCCAGCTCCTACAACGCATAAAGATTTAGGAAATCTTTTGATTTTCAAAATAGAGTCGGAATCATGCACCTTTACGCCATCAAAAGGGATAGTAGGAGGGTGATAAGGATAAGATCCTGTGGCTACGATGATAAAATCTCCATAGATAAGCTCTTCTGTAGCTCCGCTAACTTTAATAGTGTGAGGATCTTCAAAAGAAGCTATTCCTTGATAGATGTCTACGCCATGTCTTTTTAAATTTTCTTTAATCTCTGTTTCAACGGAATCGCTGACATAGTTTTTACGAAACATAAAATCTTCCATAGACGCTTCTCGATGAAGATCGCGATCAATTCCAAAAAGTCCTTTTTCATATTTTCCAGAGAAGTAAAGGGCTGTTTCTTTAAGGGTTTTTGAGGGGATGGTTCCTGTGATGACCTCTGCTCCGCCAAAGTGGGCTTCTTTTTCGATAATGGCTACTTTGCGTCCAAAGTAAGCGGCTTTTACAGCTGCTTTTTCACCCGCAGGACCAGTTCCTATGACTATGAGCTCATACTTTTTCATGCGTAAATCCACTTGTTAATAATGTTCTTTATACATTAAAACACAAGAAAGTCAAGGAGCTTTACTATGGTAAAATTGGAATTAGACTTCCAAGCGGAAATGCTTGCGCAGAAAATTAAGCATTACCTTATTACCACTATGGGAGTCACGCTTGATGAAGCTAATCATGAAGAGTTTTATAGAGCCTTTGCTTTAACCCTAAGGGAAGAAGTGATGATTAATTGGACAGCTTCTGCCCATACTTTTAAAAGAAATCATGTCAGAACGCTTTACTATCTATGTATGGAGCATATGCCAGGAAGGCTCACTCCTAATAATATCACTAACATGAATGCTAACGACCTTGTAAAGCTTGTCTTAAAAAAGATGAATCGCTCTATTTATTCGGTATTCCATTATGAAAAAGACCCGGGACTTGGTAATGGGGGATTAGGAAGATTAGCTTCTTGTTTAATGGATTCTTTAGCTACTCAAGAATATCCCGCTTTAGCCTATGGACTGCGCTATCAGTATGGAATTTTTGAGCAGGAAATTTGGAATGGATCCCAAGTAGAGCGTCCGGATACTTGGCTTTTTCATGAAAATCCCTGGGAGTTTAGACGGGATGAACATGCCTTTTCTATATTATTTGCTGGAAGGGCTATTGCTTTGGTAAACAAGAAGGGAGAAGAAGCCTCTGATTTAGTGGATTATGATGAGGTAAGAGCCTTAGCTTATGACATACCTATTTTAGGATATAAAGAAACTTCAGATTTTAACGTATTAACTCTAAGGCTTTGGAGCACAAAAGAGTCTCCAAGAAATTTTCAGCTCCAGCGTTTTAATGCGGGCCTCCTTGATCAGGCCGCAGAAAATACGCACCTTACAGACGTGCTTTACCCAAATGATAATAATGAAATGGGAAAAAGGATGCGCCTTAAGCAGGAGTTTTTACTCTCTTCAGCATCTATTCAAGATATTGTGCATGCGCATTTAAGAAATTATTCCGACATCGCTTCTCTTGCCGATAAAGTAAGGATTCAAGTTAATGATACGCACCCTACCCTTGCTATTGTAGAGCTTATGCATATTTTAATTAAGCAATTCGATTTTACTTGGGGAGAGGCTTTTGAAACTGTAAGGACATGCTCAAGTTATACAAATCATACAGTGCTTAGAGAATCTTTAGAGGAGTGGAATGAAAATAGGTTGGAATATCTCCTTCCAAGACAATACCGTATTTTGCAAAAACTTAATTTAGATTTTTGCAATGCGGTGCGCAAAAAATATCCGGGTAACGAAGAGAAAGTAAGACGGATGTCGATCATTGAAGGAGGCCAAGTAAAAATGGCCCATTTGGCTATTTATGCTTCTCATCAGGTCAATGGCGTAGCAGCTCTTCATACAGAGATTTTAAAAAAAGATCTCTTTAAAGATTTTTACGAGATGTTTCCTGAGAAATTTATTAATGTAACAAATGGAGTGACACAAAGAAGGTGGCTTTTACATGCAAATCCTTTGCTTGCTGCCTTTATTACTAAACGGATTGGAAGTGCATGGACAACAGATTTTAGAAAAATGGAAGAGCTTGCCAAATTTGCAGCAGATAGAGAGACTCAAAAAGAATTTTTAGAAATTAAAAAAGCAAATAAACTCAATCTTATTAGATACCTCCAAGATCAAGATCCTTTAAGAGATGCTAGAGGAAAAGCCATAGGGCATTTTTTATCGCTTGATGAAGAGGCTTTATTTGATGTCCAGATTAAAAGAATTCATGAATACAAAAGACAATTGATGAATGCTTTGCATGTCTTAATGGTGTATCTAGAGCTTAAAGAAAACGTGGAAGCTAGACAAATTAAGAGGATGGTTCTTTTTGCAGGTAAAGCAGCTCCCGGTTATGAAATTGCTAAAGGGATTATTCAGCTCATTTATGCCATTGCTAGAAAAGTTAATGCCGATCCCGTAGTCCAAAAGAAGTTAAAAGTAGCTTTTATTGAAAATTATAATGCCTCTAAAGCAGAAATTATTATTCCGGCAGCAGATCTTTCTGAGCAAATCTCCACAGCGGGGATGGAGGCTTCAGGAACAGGGAATATGAAGCTTTCTATCAATGGAGCTCTTACAATTGGAACAGAAGATGGGGCGAATGTCGAGATGCATGAAAAAGTAGGCGATACCTATTGGCCTTTTTCTTTTGGTGCAAGTGCTTTGCAAAATCTACAGATACAATTCTACAATCCTTTAGACATTTATAAGGGAAATATACGTATTCAACGTGCGCTTGATATGCTTCAAGATCATAGCTTAGCAGAAACAGAGGAAGAGCATGCCATCTTTAAACGCATTCACGCTAGTTTATTGAGTGCGCAATATGGAAATAGTGCGGATAGATTTTTTGTATTAAACGATTTGGAAGCCTATTACCAAACACAAAAAAAGGTAGAAGCTCTTTATGCTATACCTTTTCTATGGGCTGAATATGCTATTCATAATATGGCCTCTATGGGGTCTTTTTCAACAGACACCTCAATCTATAATTATGCCAATCTTATTTGGGATTTAAAGCAATGCCCGCTTGATAAAGAAGAGCTTTCAAGAGTAAGAGCTGAGTATAGCGAGCACGATAAATGTAGAATTTTCGTAAAAAAATAATGGCATTGCCCTATCTCAAAAAACAGAGAGGGCAAATTTTCTCTCTCTCTCTCTTCTCTTCCTCTGTGGTTTCTTGTCTCTGTGGTTTAATCTTTGGCTAACACTTGAGCACCTAAGAGCTTGCATTTTTTTAACCACAGAGACAAGAAACCACAGAGGAAGAAAGAGAAGAGAGAGATTTATTTCTCTTTGTTTATTTCTTGGGGGGTTAGTTCTGAGAGGGCAAGGCCGTCGAGGCTCCATTTTTGGAGGAGTTTTAGGTATTTGCCGTTTTGCTTAAGCTCTCTTAGGCCCTCATTAAAAAGCTTAATCAATGCATTATTCTCTTTGTAAAGCGTGATGATGCGCAACCCCTCGTCGTCAAGGGGCAAGGTCGCTATTTTAAGCTGGTTTTGGTAGAGGTCTTGTGTGTAGCTTTCTGCAACTAAAAGAGGGAGCGCTGCCCCTTCAATCACGCCGTTTAAGACATCGTTTAGCATTTGAGGAAAAGATGCATACATTCTAAGCATAATCCCTTGAGATTTTTCTAAAAGGGCAATATCGGAAGATCCCTGAAGGACACCTAGCTCTTTTCCCTCTAGCATGCCTAAAGAATTAATAGAAGAATGGATGGGGACAACAAGGACAGGCCCTGTCATTAAGTAGGTGTTTGAAAAATCGTAGGTTTTTTCATAAAAAATATAAGGCTGCATAGAAGAGAGAATAGCATCATATTTTTTCTCATTCAGATTTTGAAGAAGCATATCCCAGTTTTGTTTGACACCTGTTAGCTTAATCTTTTTTAGATGAGCAATTTCTTCAAGAAGTTCATTAGAAAAAGCTGTCACTCTCGCTTCTTTCCCTTCAAAATTTAGAGGGTACCAAGAGTGATCAATCCCTATTTTATAAGAGCCGTTGCTAGGAGTTCCACAGCTTCCAAAGAGAAGAAAAACAAGCGCAAGAGAAGAAAAAATATAGTGCATAGCTAAAATTCCTTATTTGATACGATTCTACATTTTGCAGGTTTTTATGAATACTCTATATCTTTTAGTGAATTTTGGAGGCCCTAGAAATAGAGCGGAGGTAGAGCCCTTTTTAAAAGCTCTTCTTTGTGATAAAGATGTAATTCGCACTTGCTTACCTCAAATGCTTCACAATGTATTTTTTTCTAGAATAGCTAAAAAACGGGCAGAGAAAATCGCAGAGGATTACGCCTTAATTGGAGGGAAATCTCCTATTTTTGACGATACAGAAGCGATTGGAGCTGCTCTTCGCTCGTCTCTAAAAAGCGCTGTTTTAACCTTTCACCGCTACATCCCTGCAACTCATAGCGCTTTTTATAAAAGTATTACAGAAGGCTCCTTTGATGAGATTCGTGTTCTTCCCTTATTTCCCCAGTTTAGCTTTGCGACAACAGGGAGCATTGCAAGATGGTTTTCTAAAAATCTTCCTTCTTCCGTTGTAAATAAAATGAGGTGGGTGAAATCGTACTTTAATCATCCTTCTTATATTGCAGCTTGCATTGAAACGCTTAAAAGCTTTTTAGCTAAAGAAAAGTTAAAAGAAGAAGAGTGCCTCTTATTTTTTTTCCGCTCATGGATTGCCCAAAGATTTTATAGAGAAAGGGGATCTTTACCAGCAAGAATGTCTAATCACTTATGAAAACGTAGCGAACGCATTTCCTTTAGCCTCAAATCTTATTGCTTACCAGTCCCAGTTTGGGCGCAAGGAATGGATTCGGCCTTATACTGTAGATGTTTGCCAATCGATAAGGACCTATGCCCAAGGCAAAAAACATGTTGTCTTTTTCCCTTTAAGCTTCACCTCAGATCACATTGAAACGCTTTTTGAAGTAGAATATCAGTACCTACCTCTTATAAGAGAGCAGGGGCTGAATGCTTACCGCTGCCCTGCTCTAAACCTTAGGTCTGATTGGCTAGAGAGCCTAGCTGTTATCCTGGAAGACGTTTCCTTCCACAGCAATTCAAGCCTCGTCTTTACGGGCAGAAAATCTGGCAATAGTAGCAATAATATCAGGAATTAAAAATAGAAGCCCTGCTCCTAAGCCTTCAAAGATACCCCTCGCAATTTGGCAAAAAGCCCAACGTCCTTTATTCGTCTCAGAAGAAATACGACTCTCTCGGAGAACCCCTATAGCACTTACCATTCTCATGGCGGCCGTAAAAAGACCCCCAATCACAGGAATATAACTTAACACTATGAAAGCGTTGTACTTGGCACCATTATTTTCATTTGAAAATTTATTGCAAATTTTTTGTTCATGCAAATAATTTGAAGTCATAAATCCAAAACTGTCTGAAACGCGTGCTTTACTTAACCCCATAATTTTTCTCCTAGTTAATTGTATTTTCAAATAATTATAGCAAATAAGCATTAATTTATTATAAAGTTTTGCTGTTTTTATAAGATGCTTTGTTTTAGTATATTATGTTATTAGATTGGGTGGTTTATGAATGCATTAATTGCAATTAGTCTTGTATGGGCAAGTATTTCTGTAATAGCTAGCGAGTCTTATCCTCAAGTTTTAGAGAAATGTGAACCGGGAATGAAGCAGTCTTTAGATACATTTTTTACAAATGTAGACAAAGAAGCCTTAGTGTTTGAGCCTTTAGAAGGAGGCTTTACAAGGGCTAAGTTATATGCGTTCTTTTTAGATGAGAAGAAATATGTGCTCCGCTTTATGGCTTCAGGCCAGCCCCAAAAATTTTGGGAAAATGAAATAAAAGCTCAGGAAACAGCTGGTCTCTTAGGTATTGCTCCCGCGTGTCTTTTTACCCCCGAAGGATTTGAGTTTATGATCATGCCTTTTGTTGAAGGGCATCTTTTAAATCAGGAAGATATACAAGAAGAAAAAATCACTACTCTAGGAAAACATCTTCAGGCTCTTCACTCTTTTAAAGGAGATTATCCAACAAAGCACACCTTAAGTCAAAGAATCCAGATTCAATATCAAAAGGCAGTGGCAAGTGGAATTGCTTATCCTACAGGGTTTGAAAAGGCTTTAGAAGCTCTAGCAAAGGAGCCTTCATATCCTTTAGTCCCTTCTCATGGAGATTTGCACCGAGGCAATATTCTTGTTGAAGGAGATCACATTTCTTTCATCGATTGGACTAATGCCTCTTTTGATGATCCTTTTACAGACTTAAGCTATCTTTCTTTATTAAACAATATGACACCTCTCCAAGAGCAAACCTTTTTAACAGCTTATTTTGGAAGAGCTCCTACAGAAAAAGATGGGGAAAGACTTAAGGCAGGAAAAGCGAAGGTTTGTCTTGTGATAGCAACTATTTGGTTTCGTTTTGGAGAAAGCTTAGAAGATAAGAAAATCCCTCTGGAACAAAGAGTAGCTCTTCTTGATGAGCAATTAAACTCACCTTTACTAAAGCCTGCCTCCGCATACCTTCGTGCAGGCCTAGTCGTAAACATCCACTCTGAGAATAAACAAGAAGTCAGACTATACGCCCTAAGCTTCTACAAAGCCTACTTGGAGTCCCAATCACTATAAGAAAAGATAAGAGAGGTTTTTTTTATTCTCTCTCTCTCTTCTCTGTGGTTTCTTGTCTCTGTGGTTAATTTCTTTGCTAAGGCGAGAGGTCCAAAAGACTTGCATTTTTTTTAACCACAGAGGGAAGAAACCACAGAGAAGAGAGAGAGAAAGAGAATAAAAAAACCCTCTCTTCCAATTCTTATATGAAGATGGCTTTTAGTAGGTAGAACACTAGAATGCTCACAATGGCGCTTGCTGGGATTGTTACAATCCAAGAGAGGATAATATCTCTTACCATGCTTAAGTTAATGGCGCGGATACCCCTTGCAGCTCCAACACCTAATACAGCTCCCACAAGGCAGTGCGTTGTGGAAATAGGAAGCCCTAGCTTTGAGGCTAGTAATATGGTTGTTGCAGCTCCAAACTCGGCGCAGAAACCTCTTGTTGGAGTAAGTTCCGTAATTTTTTTCCCTACAGTTTCAATGACGCGCCAGCCCCAAGTAGCAAGACCTACCACAATCCCGACTCCTCCAAAAACTAAGAGCCAGGTGGGAACAGAAGCGCTTTCTGGAATGGCCCCTTTTTCTATAATTTCTAATACGGCAGCAACAGGGCCAATCGCGTTAGCTACATCGTTTGATCCGTGAGCAAAAGCAACAAAGCAAGCGCTTAATATTTGAAGAAAGATAAAGAGTTTTTCGACAATGACATAGTGGGAAGTTTTTTCTGGAATGCTTGTCTCTTTGCGCAAATCTTTAGAAAAGGCTGTTACCTCTTCTAAAAGGTGCGCAGCTTTTGTATGGATGACATCTTGAGAGTTAATGACAACTCTTTGTAAGTGTTTCATAGCTTTTTCAATGCTTAAAACACTTTGAGGGGTGGCTCTTGATGTAATGGGAATACTCATTTTCCCATAAGGCAGCTTTTTTAATACGAAGAAAGTGATAATTCCTGAAACGGCGCCTGTTAGAAAAGCTACTCCAATCACTTCAAGAGATGTGAAGGTTAAATGTAAGTTTTCAAGCCCATTAAGCATAAAGCTAGCTGTGAAGACTATAAACACAATGGCTACAAGAAAGGGCATCATGCGAATAGCTGCTTCTGTAGGATTAAGCGCAAATAAGATGCTTCTTTGTAAAATATAAAAGATAAGATAAGAAATAAAAGCGCTAAGAATAGGAGATACCACCCAGCTTGTCCCAATGGAGGCGACTTCTCCCCAATGAATCGCATCAGCTCCTCCAATGAGCGCTCCAAAGCCTAGAATGGCGCCTACAATGGCGTGGGTTGTGGAGACAGGCCAACCAAAATAAGAAGCAATTTGGAGCCATATTCCTGTGCCAAGAAGGGCTCCGCACATCCCTAAGATAAGGGTAGTAGGATCGGCGATAAATAGGCTCGTATCAATAAGCCCTTTTTTGCATAGTTTCTGATACATTGGACCCTACAAAATAAGCCCCGGAAAATTCAAAGATCGCAGCCAAAATAACGGCGCGCCTCATTGTGAGGGCACCTGATCCCACTGAAGTTCCCATAGCATTAGAGACATCGTTAGCCCCGATGTTCCAGGCCATGTAGAATCCTACGAGAAGAACAAGAAATTTTAAAATTGAATCAAATTCCATTATTTAGTCTCTAACACCATGCGTATACGGTTTGCTAATTTTTCAGATAGATTAGAAATAGAGCTAATCTCTTCAATGAGTTTTAAGTGAAGGAAAAAAAGAGCTGAAGAAAGCTCATCCCCTTCAGAAAATAATTGTTTTAAAAGTTTTTGCTTAAGAAGGCTGGCTTGGTGTTCTTTATAGGCGATTTGTTCTACCATGCCTTTTACTTTTTCGGCTTCAATGCCCCCAAAAGAGGATTCTAAAAGTTCATCGATCTCTGTAATGACTTGCTTGGCATCCCAAAAAACATCGACATTCTTTTTATAAAGAGCCTGAAAATCGATTTTTACTTGTTTGCAGAGGTCTAGAGGACGCATAATTAAGAGCTCTCCAATTTCTTCAGCTAAATCAGCGATGCTGTCTTGTGTAGAAAGAATTTCTAAAAAGTGGCCTCTATCAATTGGAAGGAAAATACTTTTAGGTAAATGGTTGCGGATGTCGTTTTTAGTGATGTCTGCTTCATGCTCAAGATTAGAGATTTCGGCTGCTAAACGCTCAATTTTTTCTACTTCCATTTTAGGGAGAATTTCAAGGAGTTTAGAGAGTTTTTCCATGCAATTGGCCACTTTTGTCATGTGGGTCAAAAGGGTTGCAAAAGGGGATTTTCCAAAGAGTCTAGCGATTGTCAACATAAGCACTTCCACGTGGCTATTTCCTGAGGAATTAATATACAGCTCGCTTAGGCTTATTGTAAAGGGATCTTTGTACTCTTTTGTTAGGTTATAATAATTATTTTAATTTAAACAATCTTAATATTTTTCTTGAATTATTAACATTAAATTTATATAATTATATTATAAAGTTGAATAACGCGTTCGACTTTATAAATTATCCTCCTCCTAGTCCCCCGGTGCATAGGCATCGGGGGACCTTTTTTTTGTCTACACTATGCCTTAAGTCGTTTATTATTAAGCAGATGAATTAAAACCGCCAATTAATGCGGTTTAATGGTAGAATAGCTCGTATTTTACTTGAGGATGGGTTATTTTGAATAAATTACTTATTTTAACGGTTTTGGCTATTTCTATGGGGTTTTTAGAGGCAGGAGTTGTAAGGCGGGCCGCTTTTGAGTTCGGTTCGGGCTCTATTAGGGTGCAAGTTGCCGATGTAGATACAGAAACGGGGGCTATCCTTAGAACAGTTCATAGCGAGTCTGCTCTTGTAAGGTTAAGCGATGATCTCATTACTCAAAGCGACAAAAAATTTAGTAAGGAAATTCAAGATACGGCTATTAATATAGCTAAGAAGCTGAAAGAGAGGGCTATAGAGCTTAACGCCAAGGAATTCCAGGGAATTGCCACAGAGGCCTACCGGGTAGCCTCTAATGGGGAGCTCCTTACAGGTCGTTACTCTGAGGAGCTTGGAGTGCCTGTAACCGTTATTTCTCAAGAAGAAGAAGGGCGACTTGGGTTTTTAGCTCTTGTTAGCGAATATAACCTAGATCCCTTTAAAATCCTTTGCTGGGATACAGGCGGAGGCAGTCTTCAGATCTCTTACATGGAAGAAAACGGGGAGATGAAAGTTTATAAAGCCCCTTTGGGGATTTCTACAACAAAAAGTGCCGTGCGTCATATAAAGAAGGAAGCTTCTACACTAAATCCTTTAAGCCAAGAAGAGTCTCAATTAGCCTTTGAACATTTAAAATCTCTTTTACCAGGCGCCCCAAAAGAGCTTCTAGAAAAGTTAAAGCAAAAAGATGCAAAACTTATAGCGATTTGCGCTCATCCTGCAACTCTCAAATCTCTTGGGACATATACGTTAGAAGATGTTGAAAAAGCTATTATCAATAGCCTAGATAAAACAGATGAAGATCTTATTTTAGAAAATCAAAAGCCTTTTGATTCTACGCAACTGCTTCTTGTAAAAGCTATCATGCAAACAATAGATGCTGATGAAGTGACTTATCTTTCAACAAGCAATGGCTCAACCCAATCCCTCCTCACCCTAAAAGACTACTGGTATACCCAAATAAATTAAGAGTTGTTTAACAAGCGATTTTTTCAGCATCGATTTCTAAAAGAATTTCATTATTTTCAGAATTCGCTAAATTCTGAGGGCTAATTTTTAAATATAATCGCCGGAATTCTTTATCAGCGACTTTTAAATGATTGAGTAGATATAAACGCAAGCAAACTTCTGTACCAGGATTCATTCTTGATTTTTCAGTTTCCCATTTTAAAACAGCTGTATGAGTAACACCAAATAACTGGGCAAATTCTCGGGTAGACATTTTTAGATAATCGATAATAAATCGAAGCTCTGCACCACTTAAAGAGGTTGATTTTCTCGCCAGCATATCAAGTACAACCTTTTGGAAGTGCTCTAAATTAATATCTAAAACCCATTCACCAAAAATTTTCTTCATAGGCACATTTATAAGCCGAATGGGAAATCCTAATCCCTCCCACATGAATGTATCTTTTTTTTTCTCTTTCATACCCTTCCCTCTATAGATTTTCAACATGCATAACAGTAATAATGAGCATTCCATTTTCATCAAATGTGACTATTACCCGAACATCTAATTCGTCTCTTATGGTCTTTCCTCGAATTGCATATTTCCAGGTATTATGCTCGGTGTCAAAACGAGTTTTCTTTTTTTCTTCATATCCTGTTTCTAGGACATGTAAACTCTCGGGTAAGCTAATCATGCGCTCATTCTGCCTAATAAAAGCATGAGAGGTAACAAAATAGTTGCCTTTTTCTATGCATTCTTTAATTTCGATTGAAATATTTTTGATTTTTTCAGGTCTTTTCTTAGTCTGCACTGCCTAGCCATTTGCTTATAATTTCATGGTAACAAAGTTTCCATTTTTTTACAAGGCAAGAAAATTCACGCCAGGGCAATGCCTTGAGTTATCTCTCAAATAATAAGTGGTTTAAGTATTGATTATTTTTCGAAGATGAGTTGTTTTTCTCTTTCGGTCATGGGTCTGAAGGCTCCTAGGGGGAGTGTTCCTAGGTGGAGGCCGCCGATGCGGATTCTTTCTAGGGAAAAGACTTCTAGGCCAGCATTTTGAACAAGAATACGTACTTCTCGTTTTTTGCCTTCCATGACACAAACTTTAAGGGTATTTTTGCGCACTTTTTGTACTTTGGCAGGTTTTACCCAAGCGCCTTCTACAAAAGCACCTTTGGAAATTGTTTTTAGATGGACATCGGTGACGTCTCTATCTGTTTTGACAAGATATTCTTTAGCGATATTTGCTGAAGGGTGAATAACTTTTTGAGCGAAGTAGCCATCGTTTGTTACAATAAGAAGACCTGTCGTGTCTCTATCGAGGCGACCGATGGTAAAAAGGCGTTCATCTAAATGGGCAAAAAGTTCGACAACTAATTTTTTTGTTCCAACGGGCTTATTTGAGCAGATGTATCCGTCGGGCTTATTAAGGATATAGTAGGCTTTTTGCTGCTCACCTTTAAGGCGCTGACCGTCAATGAGAATCACATCTTCCTTCCATGAAACGAGCGTTTGAGGAAGCATGATGATTTTTCCGTTAACTTCAACTTTCCCTGCAAAAATAAGTTCTTCACAGGTACGTCTAGAGGCAATTCCTGCAGCGGCTAGAGCTTTACTAAGTCTTTTTTTGTCTGTTTTTGTTTCCATAGAACAAAGAGGATAGCGGAAAGTAAGGAAATTTGCAACAATCTTTCTTATCTGGTATAATGTTAGCAAATTATAGGAGCTATAGGGATGAAAAGCGCAAAATTAATTTTACTTCGCCATGGACAGTCTGAGTGGAATAAATTAAATTTATTTACAGGGTGGGTAGATATCCCTCTTAGCTTAGAGGGAATTGAAGAATCTGTAGTAGCGGGTAAAAAAATTAAAGACCTGCCTATAGATCTTATTTTTGTCTCTTCTCTTATACGCTCTCAAATGACGGCCTCTATTGCTATGGCATACCATAGCAGTAAAAAAGTTCCCTGTTTTTTGCATCCTCATGAAGGGAAGTTAGAAAAGTGGGCCGAAATTTATAGTGAAGAGGCAAAAAACTCTACTATTCCTACTATAAAAGCTTGGCAGCTTAACGAAAGAATGTACGGCCAATTACAAGGGTTAAATAAAAAAGAGACAGCGGATAAGTTTGGAGAAGAACAAGTTAAACTTTGGCGAAGAAGTTACGATGTGTGTCCTCCTGAAGGGGAGAGCCTTGCTATGACAGCTGAAAGATCTATTCCTTATTTCAAAGAAGAGATTCTTCCTCTTTTAGCCCAAGGTAAAAATGTTCTTATTGCGGCGCATGGCAATTCACTGCGCTCTATCATGATGTATCTAGATGGTCTTTCTAAAGAAGAGGTTTTACATCTAGAGCTTGCGACTGGCGCTCCTGTTGTTTACACATTTAAAGACATGGAGTGGACTAAGGATGCCTGAAATTTATCTAGATAATCACTCTGGAACAAAACCTTATCCTCATTTAATCGATCGGTTGGCTCTCCTTTATAAAGAGCATTATGCTCATAGCGGATCTTTCCATATTAAAGGCCAGAACCAATCATTTCTTTATGCGCATGCGCTAGATTCTATGCGCGCAGCTATTGGGGTAGCCTCAGATGATCAGTGCATTTTTTGCGAAGATCCTTCTTTACCTATTAGCGAGGTGCTATTTGATCTCGTAAAAAAAAGTGGTAAAAATCATTTTTTAAGCACGCAGATTGAGGAAAATTCTTTATTGCAAGGCTTAAAAAACTTAGAAAAATTTGCTTGCACAACCAGATATCTTCCTTTGAATACCTTTGGCCAAGTGAGCAAAGATGCTTTGGAAGCTTCTATTGGCCCTAAAACTTCTTTTCTTTCTCTTTCCTGGGCAAATCCTTTAACAGGGGTTATTCAGCCCGTTCAAGAGCTTGCAGAGGTTTGTAAGGAAAAAGGAATAGTTTTCCATGTAGATGCAAGCTATGTGATAGGAAAACTTTATTTCCGCTTTCAAGATACATCAATTAATTACTTAAGCTTTAAAGGTTCCTCTTTTCATGCACCTAAAGGAAGCGGCGCTCTTTTTATAAAAGGAAAAGCTCCTTTAGTGGCTCCAAAAAATGATACAAATCTTCCTTTGCTTGCTACTTTTTCTGAAAGCTTATTAGAGAGCATGAATCAGTTTGAGCATCTTTGTACGGAAACGGCGCGCCTAAGAGATCTGTTTGAAAAGCTTATTAAAGACGCTATCTCTGAAGTAGAGGTGCTCTTTACTAAAGCGGAGAGATTGCCGAATACTTCTGTCATTGCTTTTCCGGGTATAATCTCAGAAGCTCTTTTGTATATGCTAAATAAAAAGGGAGTATATGCAACTAATGGCGGCGTATTTTCTCCTCCTCTTTCTTATATTCTTAAAAGTTTACGTTTTGATTCTTTGATTGCAGATAGCGCTCTTAGTTTTTCTTTAAGCTATGAAACTACAGAAGCAGATGTGATAGAGGCGGCAAAAATCATTATTGCAACAGCTAAAAAACTACGTATGTATTCGGGGCAAATCTTATGAATTCTTGGGGTTTATACAGCAAAAAATTACAGGCTCATATTGAAAGCCCTAAAAGCTTTGGCTTTTTTAAAGAAGAGGATGCCAGGCCAAGAGGCATGCGTTTATGTGTAGGAAAACAAGGGCGTATAGAGGATGGGCACGTTCTTTATTTGTACCTGCTTGTAGATGAATCCGATGGGATTATTGCTGATGCAAAATTTCAGATGTATGGATCTTCTATTCTTATTGGGGTAGCAGATGCCACATGCGAAATTCTTTTGCGCAAAAACCATGCTCAGGCAAAGCGCTTAAGTAGCGACTTAATCATTAAGCATCTTTCGGATAAAAAAGAAGCCTATCCTTTTCCCAAGGAATTTGCGCCTCTTTTAAATCTTGTGATTGATGCTATTGATGAAGCGGCACTAAAATGCAGCGATACCCCCTATGAGGAAATTCATGAATCGCCTCCAATCACTTCAGACTTGTTTGAGTCCCAAGGAATTTTCCCCGGATACGAAACGATGACAACTCCTCAAAAACTTGAGCTTATTGAAGCTGTGATGGAAAAAGAGATTCGTCCTTATATAGAGCTCGATGCGGGAGGCGTAAAGATTTTAAGCCTCGAAGGCTCTTCGCTGAACATTGCCTACGAAGGCTCTTGCACTTCGTGCCATTCAGCAACAGGCTCAACACTAAACGCCATCCAGCAAATCCTGCGCGCCAAAATCCACCCCGAGCTCATCGTCGTCCCCGACCCCTCCTTCCTCCACTAACAAAGAGAGTTTTTCTCTCTCTTTCTTCCTCTGTGGTTTCTTGTCTCTGTGGTTAATCTTTAGCTAACACTTGATCGCGCAAGGACTTGCATTTTTTTAACCACAGAGACAAGAAACCACAGAGGGGGGAAAGAGAGAAAAAGTCTCTTTGTTTATAAGGAGATTTCGGAGGAGGTGAGGGAGGTGATGCTTCCGTTCGGGAGAGTGACTCTGAGTTGGCCTTCTTTGGAGATGGAGTGATATTGTCCTTGCATGAGCTCTTTGCCTTCTTTAAAGGAGATAGAGTGCTCTTTAACAATTAAAAGGGCCTCGTAGGTTTTTTGGAAGGGGGCGAATCCTTCGATTTTGAGAATCTCAAGGTTTTCTATAAATTCTGCAAGCAGGGGGCTTAAGACTTGCTCAATTTGCCATGTTCTTGTGCTTAGTTGGGCAAGGGAGATAGCTGGTTGATCAATTAGGGAGAGAAGCTCTTCTGTCATGTTGATATTAATACCCACACTCAAAGCAATACCTAAAACATCATCCACTTTGGTTGTTTCACATAAAACTCCTGCTATCTTTTTCCCCTCGATTAAAATGTCATTAGGCCATTTAAGATTGGCTGCAAACCCCATTTTTCTTAAAATGGATGAGCAAGAAATGGACATGACTTGTCCAAGATTAGCTACAAAAGGGAAGTTTTTAGGGAGGCAAAAAAAGAGGGTGGCATAAATATTTTGACCCTTAGGAGAGATCCATCGTCTTCCATGGCATCCTTTTCCGTGTGTTTGTTCCTCGGCAGTGATACATGTAAATCCGTGATGGTCTAGGACATGCGCATTCTTTTTGGCCCAAGTACTAGTCGAGTCAATGAGATCAAAATGGACGTAATTTATATTTTTATTTGTAAGCATTTTCTTTTTACGTTGGAAAATGAAGCTTCGAGTATACTAAAGAAAGGATAAAATTTACAATTTTTTATGTGGAATCACAAATATTTAGCTCGCCTTGACTTTCGAATGGTTTTTGTCATCCTCGCTCTTATGGGAATTAGCCTCCTTGTTATATCGGCAACGACGAATGAGGTGCAAGAGGGGGCTTTTGAATCTTTTCTTACACCTACTGTAAAACAGCAACTCCGCTGGTTTGCGCTAGGAGGAATTGGGTATCTTTTTTTTGCAGGCATTGATTATCAAGTCCTTAAAAAATGGACGTGGCTCCTTTATTTTGCCATGATTCTTATGTTATTTGGGCTTTTCTTTACTTCTGCCATTCAAAATGTGAATCGTTGGTATAGGATTCCGGGAATAGGAATTACGATTCAGCCTTCAGAATATGCTAAATTAATTGTAGTCATTGCTTTAAGTTGGTTTTTGGAGCGCCGCGAAAGAGTTTCTCGCAGCAATATCACAGCTATTCAAGCAATTATTATTATTCTTATTCCCTTTGCTATGATCTTAAAACAGCCTGATTTAGGGACCTCCCTTGTTTTATTTCCTATTGCTCTTGTGATGTTTTATATTGGAGGCATCAAAAAAAAAGTAATTACTGTCATGTCTCTTATGGGAATCTCAGGGGTTGTTTTTGTATCGCTTATGTTTTTAGGAATTCTTTCCCACGATGAGATGCGCCCTTATGTGACAAAGGTGATTAAGGAATATCAGTACGAAAGACTAAATCCTAATACCTACCATCAAAAAGCTGCCCAAACAGCCATTGCGCTTGGGGGCTTAACAGGGTCTGGCTGGCATAAAAGTGAGTTTACAGAAGTGGGGTGGCTTCCTGCCCCTCATACCGATTCTGTATTTGCTGCTTATGGAGAAGAATTTGGATTAATTGGGGTTTTTATCCTCCTTTTTTTATTTTTTGGTTTAATCTATTTTGGTTTTCAGGTAACAGCTGTAGCTAAGGACCCCTTCGGACGCTTGCTCTCCGCTGGGATCACTGTGTATTTGGCTGTCCATGTGATTGTAAATATTGGAATGATGTGCGGCTTTTTGCCCATTACGGGCGTGCCGCTTGTGCTTATAACTTATGGAGGATCTTCTGTGCTTTGTACAATGATGGCACTGGGGATTTTGCAAAGTATTTATAGCAGAAGATTTATGTTTTAAGAGGAATAGAATGGAAAAACAGCATCCTTTTATCCTGACTCCTGCTTCTTGGCTAGGTGAAGGAAAGATACAGCTTAATATGGTAGAAGAAGAGCTTGCATTTTTTACTCGTTGGAATATTGCAAACCTCAATGGACATGGACAAATTGAGTGCGTTCAAGAAATTCAGGTAAAGGGACTGACCGATATCATGATCAATCATTTTTTGTTCTACGATTTAACTCCCACTTCTTTCGGCATTGATTTAGAGAACCAGGCCCTTGGTAAAGTTGTAGGAAAAGGGGTCATTAATGAAAAGGTGATTGGCTGGGAATTTCGCGTTCCTGAAATGGGTTTTGAAGGGTTTGAGTTTTATGAAAAGCAACCCGATGGTTCTTATCTTATGCGCGCCGAATACGCCACAGCTGATCAGTTTAGAACCCTCATTAAGGGAAAAGTTTGGCCTAAAGCAACACCCCCTACAAAAATAGGAGAAAAAATATGAAAGTATTATTTATGTTAGCAGCGCTCACAGTTCTTTCTTCCTGTTTTTCTAGATGCTGCGCTATGTCTAGAGATGAATTTGAATCTATTCAGTTAGGGGATAGAATTGAAACGATAGAAGACTGCGCAGGTGAGCCCTATGATATGTGTTCCAAAGGCGATGACACCTTTGAATACGAATACATAGAAAAAATTACCTTCACAGGAAAAACAGATGTCTTACTAAATCATTATTACATCACTGTTTCAGATGGCATCATTGTAGGTAAACGCTTTAAACAAGAATCTAGCCCTGCATACAACCTCATCTACCAAGAAGACCCCAACAGCTATAGCTACTAAACCCCGTGCCCGTGTGCGTGCCCGTGCCCCTGCCCGGTTTTGCTTTAGCCGGGCAGGGGCACGGGCACGCACACGGGCACGATGGTTATGCTGGAGATGTGTAATAAAAAAGGCTGCAAGGGGATTCCTTGCAGCCTTTTTGACTTAGTGCTTAAGCGCTAATTAGACAGCGATTTTGATGTCTACGCCGGCAGCTACTGGCAACACTTTTAGTTTGTCAATAGTTTCAGGTGTAGGGTTTAAAATGTCTAGTAAGCGGATATGCGTACGGATTTCGAACTGCTCACGAGACTTCTTGTCAACGTGAGGAGATCTGTTAACCGTATAGATCTCTCTTTTTGTAGGAAGAGGGATAGGACCTGCAATTCTAGCGCCTGTGCGCTTTGCAGTTTCAACGATATCTTGTGTCGATTTATCGAGCACACGTTGATCGTATCCTTTAAGACGGATTCTAATTTTTTGTCTTGATTGTTTGGCCATAAAATTCCTATTTTTTTGTAAGTTCTTCTTGGATTTTTGTTGGGACGCGCTCGAAGTGGCTTGGCTCCATGGTATATGTCGCACGGCCAGAGCTCATAGAGCGAAGTTGTGTGGAATATCCAAACATTTCGCTAAGAGGAACTTCAGAAACAACTTCTACACTTGATTTAGAAGTTGTTTGGCTCATAATTTTCCCACGTCTTCTATTGATATCTCCAATAACATCTCCCATAAACTGCTCAGGAGTTGTCACAACGACCTTCATGATAGGCTCTAGGAGAACAGGTTTACATTTGCGCGCTGCGTCTTTTAAGGACATAGAAGCACAAATTCTAAACGCCATCTCGTTTGAGTCAACTTCATGGTAAGATCCGTAGACGATAGCAACTTTAACATCCACAAGGTTGTATCCTGCAAGAATACCTGTTGCAAGTCCTTCCTCAATACCTTTAATACATGGTGTGATGTATTCCTTAGGAATCACCCCGCCCACAATCTTGCTAACGACCTCGTTACCTTTACCGGTTTCGTTAGGTTCAATTTCAATAACCACGTGAGCGTATTGTCCACGACCACCTGATTGTTTAACGTATTTAGTATCAGATTTGCCAGCTATTGTAATGGTTTCTTTGTAAGAAACTTCAGGCTTACCTACGTTTGCTTCTACAGCATGCTCGCGGAACATACGGTCTTTAATGATCTCTAGGTGAAGCTCTCCCATTCCGGCAATAATTGTTTGCCCTGTTTCTTCGTTAGTAGAAACGCGGAATGTGGGGTCTTCTTCTGCAAGAGCACTTAAAGCAAAAGAGAGTTTTTCTCTGTCAGCTTTTGATTTAGGTTCAATAGCCATAGAAATTACAGGCTCAGGGAATTCCATCTTTTCAAGCAGAAGTGGGTTGTCTTCTGAGCAAAGAGTGTCGCCTGTGCTGGTAAATTTAAGGCCGATACATGCTGCAATATCTCCTGTAAAGAAGTCATCGCGATCTTTTCTTTGGTTAGCATGCATCTCTAAAAGACGAGAGACTCTTTCTTTTTTGTCTTTTGATGTGTTAATTAAGTTTGTGCCTTTAGTCAGAACGCCTGCATAAACGCGTACAAATGTTAATCTGCCTACATAAGGATCTGACATGATTTTAAAAGCAAGAGCAGCAAGAGGGCTATCATCGGAAGGGATGATTTCCATAGGCTCATCTGTTTTCATGTTGATCCCTTTAATGTTTCCACGATCAAGAGGAGAAGGCATCCAGTTAATAACAGCATCTAAAAGAGGTTGAATCCCTTTGTTTTTAAACGCTGTACCGCAAAGAACTGGGTTAATTTTATTAGAAATTACCCCTTTACGGATCACTGCATGGATCTCTTCAATTGTAAGAGAATCTGGGTTTTCAAGAACTTTTGTCATGAAAACGTCATTGTTTTCATCAACAGTAGCAAGCTCTTCAAGGAGAGCTAAACGCATTTTTTTGCATTGAGCAAGAAGGTCTGCTGGGATCTCTTCAATGTCGTATTTTGCTCCAAGCGTTTCATCGTGGAATAGGTAAGCCTTCATTGTAACGAGGTCGACCATTCCCTTGAACTCGCCTTCAGATCCAATAGGGCATTGTACAGCAATTGCATTAGCGCCTAGTCTATCTTTCATCGTTTCAATGGCATTGAAATAATCAGCGCCTACTCTATCCATTTTGTTAACAAACGCAATACGGGGAACTCCGTATTTTGTTGCTTGTCTCCATACTGTTTCAGATTGGGGCTGAACGCCGGCAACCGCATCAAATACAGCGACAGCTCCATCTAGCACGCGCAACGATCTTTCTACTTCAATAGTAAAGTCTACGTGTCCAGGAGTATCGATGATGTTGATTTTTTGGCCTTCCCAATAGACAGTTGTAGCAGCTGACATAATGGTGATTCCGCGCTCTTTTTCTTGCTCCATGAAGTCCATGGTTGCAGCGCCTTCGTGCACTTCACCGATACGGTGCAGCCGTCCTGAGTAGTATAGAATCCGCTCTGTACAGGTGGTTTTGCCCGCATCGATGTGGGCCATAATACCAATATTACGGACGTCTTCTAACTTATCTGTTTCTGCTCGTTTTGCCATAAATTATTGTCCTTATTACCACTTGTAGTGAGCAAATGCTTTGTTAGCTTCCGCCATTCTGTGCGTATCATCTTTCTTCTTAATGGTTGCCCCTTGATTTTGGTAGCAATCTGCAAGTTCCATAGCAAGACCATCTTCTGTAGATCTGCCAGCTTTTTCACGCGCGTTATTGATGATCCAGTTCATAGCCATAGAAGAGCGTCTTTCAGGTGCAATTTCTATAGGGACTTGGTATGTAGCGCCACCAATACGGCGAGATTTTACTTCTAGAGAAGGCTTTGCATTTTCTAGAGCTTGTTCAAAAGCGGCTAAAGCTTCTTCAGCTTTAATTCTTTTAGCGAATTTTTCTATCGCGTTATACACGATTCTTCTGGCTGTGGACTTTTTGCCATCATACATGATTTTGTTGATGAACTTAGCGACCACCTGGCTATTGTATATTGGATCCGGATCGATGGTTCGCTTTGTAGCACGACGTCTTCTTGACATAACTTAATGTTCCTTAAAATAGTTGTTTCAATATTCACTTGGCATTAGGCCAGTCCAGGGTTAGCTCTACAACACATGTCAGAGAGAAGGCCTTGGACTAGGATATCTATTACTTAAAGATATCCTAAGATTACTTAGGACGTTTAGCCCCGTATTTAGATCTCGATTTTTTACGATCTTTAACAGCTGCGCAGTCTAAAGAACCTCTAACGATGTGATAACGCACACCAGGTAAGTCCTTTACACGTCCGCCTCTTACTAGCACGATGCTGTGCTCTTGAAGGTTGTGACCTTCTCCGCCGATGTAAGCAATAACTTCTTGTCCGTTAGAAAGACGTACCCATGCTACTTTTCTAAGCGCAGAGTTAGGCTTTTTAGGAGTTTTTGTTTTTACCTGAAGGCATACTCCCCGTTTTTGCGGGCATTGTTGTAGAGCTGGAGACTTTTTACGTCTTGTTTTTGGCTCTCTAGGTTCGCGAATAAGTTGGTTAATAGTCGGCATCTTAGCCCTTTCTCCTATGAAAATAAAAATGTATAAAACACCGCCACAATATAGCGCATAGGGAGAATTATTGCAAAGCATTTGCTTTCCCTTTAAAAATTAATAGTAAAAATAATTTTAATTTCATATACAAAGAGAAAATGGAGAAGGAATGCGCCGGCTAGTGCTTGTTTGTTTTTTGCTTTTTGCTTCCCTGGATATTTTTTCAGCGCCTTCTCAGCTTAAAAAAACACATTTGCGCTCAACGATGGAGGATATGCTTTCTTATCATGTTGAGCATAAGGAGCTTTCGAATCTTTTAGTAAGACGTTCTATAAAAATTTACATTGAACAGTTCGATCCTCAGAAAGTGTATCTGTTAAATAGCGAGGTCCTCCCTTTTTTGGAGGTGCCTCAAGACACTTTAAGAGAAGTGGGGTTGAAATATCAAAGGGACGACCTCTCTTTTTATATTTCCTTGAATAAGGTGATTCAAAAGGCTACAGAAAGAGCGAGAGCTTTGCGCGAGGAAATGATAAGGGAGTTTATTTTAGCTCCTCCTGATATTGAGCAGCATGTAGGGGGATCGTACCTAGGATTTGCCTCTAATGAGCAGGAGCTAAAGCAAAGGCTCCGTAAACAGTTAATAAGTTTTTTAATAAATGCTGAGCAAGCAACGCTTAAAGCCTCTCCTTCAAAAAGAGAGAAAGTCTTTTCTCTTTTAGAAAAAAGATTAAAACGCAACGAAGACACCTATTTTTATGATGGAAAAAATGAACACTATATTGTTTTACATGCTCTTAAGGCTTTGGCGAAAAGTTTAGATTCCCATACAGCTTATTTTAGTCCTGAAGAAGCTATTGAAATGCGCACTAATTTAGAAAAACAATTTGAAGGAATAGGCGTTGTTTTAAAAGAAGGCGTTGAGGGAATTACCATTACAGACCTAATTAAGGGCGGACCTGCTGAAAAGTCAGGGAAAATTCTTATTGGGGATGTTTTAGTCTCTATCGATAAAAAACCTCTTGAAAAAGTTTCTTATGAAGAAGCGCTTGCTCTTTTAAAGGGAGATGGAAAATCTGAGATTGCTCTTGGATTAAAGAGAAAAGGCTCCAAAGCAAAAATCCTGGTACGCCTCAATAGAGAAAAAATTCTTATGCAAGAAGAGCGCCTCCAATATACATCAGAGCCTTTTGCAGATGGCATCATTGGAAAAATTAATCTTCCTTCTTTTTATGAAGGAGGCGAAGACTCTAGCTGCGAAAAAGACATGAAAGAGGCGATTAGAAGCCTTAAGAAGCAGGGCAAGCTTTATGGGCTTGTATTAGATTTAAGGGAAAATTCCGGAGGATTTCTTAATCAAGCTGTAAAGGTAGCAGGGCTTTTTATTACAAGCGGGGTTATTGTCATTTCAAAGTATTCAGAAGGAGAAGTTCAGTACCTCCGCACAATTGATGGTAGGTCCTATTTTAACGGCGCTCTTGTTGTCCTGACCTCTAAAGCTTCTGCATCGGCAGCTGAAATTGTTGCTCAAGCGCTTCAAGATTATGGCGCAGCTCTTATTGTGGGAGACGAAAGAACGTATGGGAAAGGAACCATTCAGTACCAAACGGTTACAGATGAAACAGCTTCCGCCTTTTTTAAGGTAACAGTTGGTAAATACTACACAGTTTCAGGAAAGTCCACCCAGATAGAAGGTGTAAAAGCCGACTTAATTGTCCCTACAGAATATGCCAAGTATAATATTGGCGAGCGGTTTTTAGAATATCCCTTAAGTAACGATAAAATGCCTCCTGCCTTTACAGATCCTCTAACTGATGTAGATGATAGCTCAAGGCTGTGGCTTCAGAAAAATTACCTGCCCCAAATTCAGCAAAGAGGCACAGCTCTTTACGCTAATCTAGCTTCCCTTAGAAGAAATAGCGCCAATCGTTTAGCAAACGACAAAAACTTCCAATATTTTCTTGAGTCTCTAGAACCTCCCAAAGAAGGCAAAACGTTTTCCCTTACACAAAATAAGGGAAGCTCGGATCTTCAAATGGATGAAGCTGTAAACATCCTTAAAGACATTGTTTATTTGAACACTCTTCGTTAGCAAAGAAGGGAAAGTGAGAGATGAACTTAGAGGTGTCGTAAGCTCTGTCAATTTCGCTGCCACTACCATAAAATAATGTAAGGTTGCCATGCTCTCCCAGTCTAGACCTAGGAGGCCATGCATAGTCTTCCTCAAGGTTTGCTGTTTCTAATTTTGAGGAGCGGCGTTTGGAGTAAAGTGTAAGGTAATCTTCTAGATATTTTTTATCACTATTGCCCGAGTTTAAAAATTGGCCGAGCTTATCCTGATTTATACTTTCGAATGCCTGCTCAAGAATACTACTTATTCCCCACGTCGTGTCGATGAAAAAAGCAACTTCAGACTTTTTATATTTCATACAAGAGAAAATAGTGCGAAATAAGCTGTTGTTTTTTTCGTCGATGATTTTGTTAATAGTGTAAATATTGCGCGCTACATAGGCCCAATTTACCGCTGTAAAACTGTTACTAGCATCCCAACATTGAGCGCCCTGATCCATTCTTTTTTTAATAAGAGAAACCAATTTATTAAGATCGATCTTTTGGGTTCGCCCGTGCGCTTTATAAGTGATGTATTTTCCGTCGCTGTTTGTAAAAGTGATTTCTCTATTCGAGAGGTAATGAGGGTTGAACCAAACAATGGGGGTGTATTTTAAGCTTAAAAAATTGAGAGTAAAAAATCTAAGTGCAATATTTAAAATGGAATAAATAAGGGAACGATCAATGCGTTGATTCTTCTCTTCAATGACAGCATTGATTGCATCAATATTTTTTACAGGATAAAGATGCCTGCCTTTAACCCCAAGGTGGTCCTGGCCACCTTGTGGATCGCAGAATGCCAATGCAAGTCTTTGTTCTGTGAGAGAAAGCACTCCTTTGATTGAAGTAATAAGCTCGCTAAGTTTGAGCTCTCTTTTTTCGCCTTGACCCGCTTGGCAAGCAATATAGTCCCCGTGCCCATTTGTAAATGAGAGATCACCTCTTACAATACTATTTTGTGCATTATCAAAATTATCAAATGAAACTATTGACATAATTTGCTCATATTAAAAAATATAATATGTATATTGTATCATAATTGCTTTTATTTAGCACGGTCATTCTATAAAATCTTCCTTGCTGGAAAAGTCTAGCCCTCTTATAGTAGTTGCCATATACAACTAAATGGATCTGTATGAAGCATCTTTCTGATCAAAAAATAAATTTACTGAGGCAAAATGCCAGATCTGTAGTTAGGGAGCTTGGGCTTCTTAATGACGCCTATTTTGAGGTAGGGGTTACTTTAGCTGAAAGGCACCTTCTTATAGAGCTTGCTTCAGAGGAATCTCTAACCGCAAAAGAGATTGCTGAAAGGCTTCTTTTAGATAAGTCTACTGTAAGTAGGCTGGTTGCTAGAGCCATAAAAAAAGGTTATATAACTTGTTCAACGGACCAAAAAGATAAAAGAAAACGATTTCTTCAATTTACAGATTTGGGCAAAAGCACCCTTTATGCCTTCGAACCAATTGCATTTAATCAAACAAAAAATGCGCTTCAAACTCTTAACATTGAAGAGATTGAGTGTGTTTATCAGGGTATGGCCCTTTATGCACAAGGATTAAAAAGTTCTCGTTTGCAAAATATAGCGCCTACAACATTTCCCCAAAAAGCGGATAACATAGAAAGCTTGAAAGAGTTGCACGATCAACTCCATGAACTTGGATACAAACTTGATACCTATAAGCTAGAAGATGAAGAAGCGTTGTTTGCTATTTTCAAGGAAGTTGTTGATACGGGATGTCAGTTTCCTTATGAAAGCAGTTCTATAGAAGAATTTTGCACTCATTTTTTTGGTTCAACATCGCAAGTTTATGTATGCCGCTCTTTCGAAGGTCAGGTAATTGGTGGTTTTTATCTCAAGTCAAATTATTCAGGAAGGTCAGTGCATATCGCAAACGCTGCATATATGATTAAAAGCACGCATCGAGGGCTTGGAATCGGAAGCTTGCTCGTTAAAATTTCGCTGCACATTGCTAGAAATCGCGGGTTTCTATCCATGCAATTCAACATGGTTCTAAGCCAGAATACAGGAGCTGTTAAATTCTATAAAAAAATTGGATTTGAAATCATTGGTACAATACCTAAGGGCATTCGAAATCCAGATGGAAACTTTCAGGATGGTTACACCATGTATCGTAGAGTAGAAAATTTATAATTAGGGAGATTTTATGACAGAAGAAAAAGCAATGGTTTCAAAAGAGGAAACATTTGATAAATTAGACATTCGTTTAGGGCGTATTATAAGTGTAGAAATTGAGTCTGCAGCACCTAAAAAAGCATATAAAATGAAAATAGATTTTGGAAAATTCGGAATAAAAACAAGCGTTGGAAGATTTACTCACCATAAGCCCGAAGAGATGATAGACAAACTCGTATTAGGCATTTTAAATTTTTCTCCAAGACAGATTGGGGACACTGTTTCCGATGTCCTAGTTCTAGGTGTGCAATATCCTAAAGCCGACAGTGGTGAAGCAACATTTATTACCCCCTCAGCCCAAGCTAAAATTGGAGGCAAGCTTTTTTAGCAATTCACAAGCCTACTATTCTTCCCGAGTAGCTATATCGATTTGATATCCGGAGATGTAGTTAATTCCAAGAATGCCAAACTCTCCGGGAGAGGGGTCTTGGAAGTAGGCGTCTTGGAGTTTGATTGTAGTATCATCTCTCGAACGAATGGTACAGTGATGTTCCAAATACTGCTGCGTGCTATTTCCTGAATTTAGAAAGTTGAGGAATTCCGTTTCTTTTGTATTATACCCGATTCTTTGGAATGCGGTTTCTTGAAAAAAGTTCCATATAGTGGATTCTTCACTGAAGTAGGTAGAGATTTCAGGTTTTTTGTATCTCATAAAAGGAAAAATTGAGCGAAGAAATCCCTTATTTTTTTCATCGATGATTTTGTTGATTGTGAGAATATTGCGCGTAACGTAGGCGAATTTTACAAATTGATTTTCGCGCCCAAGCTGATAGACTTGCCGATTATATGTTGCCTTTTCAATAACAGAAACCAATGTATTTAGATCTAATTTTTTCTTTTGTCCATGAGCTTCATAAGTGATGTATCTATCATCGCTATTTGCAAAAGTGATGTCTCTATTTGAGAGATAATGCGGATTGAACCAATCGATTGGTTTATATTTTTTAAACTTAGGAAATTAAAAGAAAAAAATCTAAGAGCAAAATTTAAAATCGAGTAAATAAGGGAGCTGTCAATGCGTTGGTTCTTTTCTTCGATAACGGCATTAATTGCCTCAATATTTTTTGTAGGAAAAAGATGGGCGCGTTGAAAAATAAACTTACGAGGAGTCTTGTCTTCATCGTAGAACAAGAATTTCTGCTGGATATTGTCTTCAAGAAGAGTTTCATTGAATGCGGTAATCAGTTCGCTGAGTTTATATTTTGTTTCTATATTATTTTCTGTGTAAACAATATATTTGCTCTCCCCGTTTTTAAAAGAGATGTCTTCCCTTGTAATGTTGCTTTTTACGTCAAATGCAGTAGTGCCTAATGTCATAATTCCTCAATATAAATTAATTATTGAATAATTATATTATAATTTGTTATTTATTAATATATAAAGATTATTTTAATTGGTTATTGTAAGGGAAATCTCTTTGCTATGCCATCCGTGAATGAAAGAAATGTCGATTTAAACCACTGATTATAAGGGTTTTAAGGAAACTGTATTTGGCTCCCGCATTGGAAGACAAGCGACAAAAAGAACGATATAAATGATATAATGATATGAATGATGAAGAAAAATTAAAAATATCATTATTATCATTTCCTTGCCGCCAATTCCTTAAACCCTTAGCCAAAATCATGTATCAATTGACGACAAGCCTTAATATCCTGCTAATTTTTAAATTTATGGGTTTCCTATGGGGCCGTAAATGGAGTGCTTGGCTTCTCTAACAAAGGCCCAGCGTTTATCTCCATAGGACCAATGCCAAAATTCGCCGGGATAATTCACAAAGCCTACTTCAGATAAAGCTTTTGACATAATATCGCGATTTTTGCGCGCTTCTTTTGAAATGAGAGGAGAGTCAGTGCGTATAAAGTCTTCGTTATAAAAGTCGTCAGGATTAATGCCCATGTCAAGAGGTTCACCATTTTGATTGATAAGCGTAATATCAATAGCGCCTCCTGTAGAATGAGGAGGGACATTAGTAACTCCTTCCAAGGTTTTTATAGGAGCGACAAATTTTGAGGTCTCCATAAAAAGCTCTTTTTCGTTCATTTCGGGGAATTTTTCTTGGATCTCTTTATATATTTCATCAAAAAGTCTAGCTTGCGTTTTTAAGCTGCGGAGACCCTCGATTAATTCAAAACGCACCCCGGCAGGTAAAAGCTTTTCTGCTTCACATAATTTTTCATACACTGTTTTACGCATATGAGTGCATTCAGGATCTTCCAAAATAAATTTTGTTGAATAGGTTATGATTGCCTGATCTTTTAAATCTATAAGCGGCTCTCCATTTTCTATAATCGGAACATCGCGTATGGAAGCAAATGTATTACCTTTTAAAGGAACCATTGAAAGGAAAAATAAAATTAGGTACGTGAGAACTTGTATATGCATAGTTACTTAGGACTTATTTTTGTTTTTTAATTTATCTAACACTGCTTTTTTAAACCAAGCGGGTGTTTGATCAGTTTTCATTTCCAAATCTTTTCCATTAGTAATTTCTGCTACAAAGAGGAGTTCTGGGGTGGAGTTATCGAAAATATAAGCGCGGTGAGTCTTTTGAATCGCATTAATTAACAAATCAAGAGAATTGTGGTAACGGCTTATAATTTTATCTTCTGGTACAGGGTGCCCCCCCATTTTTACTCGATTTTGAACGCGTGATATGTTGATAGAGGGGTCTTCAGTTGCAACATAATAAAGATAAGTGCGATAGCTCATCACTTGAGCTTTATGGAGCAAATCGATTTTTTCAGGGTGAGACATTACAGTTTCAAAGGTAAAGCTTTGCCTTGTTTCGATAAGTTTATTGCGAATAAAATCTGCAGCCACTGCAGCAAAATAAGGGTTTGCTTCGATTTCATGAAAAATCAGTTTGCCTTCAGAAAATTGAAGGTTTTGTGCCTTGCCTTCTAAAGTTGAAATTTTTAATAAAGAAGAAGACTCAAAAAAATCTAGAACTTCTTGTTTTGTTGTAGTTACCTTATACGCATTGAAATCGAGAAAACCAGATTTATGAGTTTCTTTTTCGATTTCGTCAGGATTTATATATATCCCAAGAAGCTCTGAGCTGATTACTGATTTTATTGTGCTTTTGCCGGATCCATTTGGTCCTGCAAACATGCGCAGACGAGGAATATTTTTGCTCATTGGATTTTGAACCTTTGGCCTTTGAGTATTGGTACTGTAGGAGACACTTGTTTAATAGATTTTCTTGTGCCATCCGGATGTACTTCTATAATGACTCCTTTTTCACAAATCAATACGTTATTCCCAGAAGCGAGAGTAGCCCAATAAGCCTGTTTAACAGCGGAATCGGCTAAGTCAGGTATATGTTCCTCTAAAAAACGCATTGCTTCTTCATCTATTGGCATAGCTTTAATCTTGGTTAAATTTATAGGGTGCAAGTCTTGATGGTATAACACAAGACGTATTGAGATCAATCGAAGAGATTTTGTAAAATAAGGTTTTTAGGGCATTTTCAATATCTTGCCTTTAATCAGATGGTAATTCCTTAATCATTTTTTCTGATCCGTCAGGAAACACTTCTAATAAAATTCCGTTTCTACAAATCAATACACTGTTTCCAGAAACGAGTGTTTGCCAGTAAGCTTGCTTGATAGCGGCTGCGGCCATCTCAGGTATATGTTCCTCTAAAAAACACATTGCTTCTTCATCAAGCAAATGTATCTTATTATCATTTTCAAGAACTAAGAATGCTCGATTTTTAGAATTTAAAGGAGTTAGGGTGGTCTTTTCAAATGATCTGGCTGGAATTTCTAAGAGAAGGTAAATAGAAAGGAAAAATAAAGGAAGCATTCTCATGAAACCCAAGATTCAGGTTATTAAGAAGGTTGGCCGGAACTGGAATCGAACCAGCGACACAAGGATTTTCAGTCCTCTGCTCTACCGACTGAGCTATCCGGCCATTTATTCGTAAGAATGTAAAAAAGATAGACGAGTGTCTAATTTTTAGCAAGCGCTAAAACTTCTTTCCTTGAAGTTGTGCAAGGTTTCTCATGGAATTTACAAGAGAAACAAGGCCTGTCTTATTTAATGCGGAAATTTCAAAGAGAGTAGAAGGATCAAATGGGTAAGCTTCTTTGAATTTCGCAACATTTTCGGCAGCGCCTTCGTAATCGACTTTGTTTAGTGCAACAAGGAAGGGCTTTTCGAGCATTTTTTTATCGTAAGCTTCACACTCAGCTCTTAGGACTTTAAAATCGTCAATAGGATCTCTTCCTTCGTGTCCGGAAATATCGATTAAGAAAACAAGAGTGGATGTGCGCTCGATGTGTTTTAAGAAAGCAATTCCAAGGCCTTTATTTTGGTGCGCGTCCTCGATGATTCCTGGAATATCAGCAA
>Ga0207097_1019_pt1 | contig 39451 bp, 45 predicted proteins | sample Alteio_BWMinHeat_87_FD_153541 | JGI IMG/M metagenome (GOLD analysis project Ga0207097, IMG submission 153541) | Enriched cells from forest soil in Barre Woods Harvard Forest LTER site, Petersham, Massachusetts, United States -... | ecosystem: Environmental > Terrestrial > Soil > Temperate forest >...
TGCTTAAAAAGCATATTTGTACCATTAAACATCTCAAAATTAAAAGAAAATTACGAAGAAAAACGCAAAACTTTTATAAGAGATATTAACTTAATATTAAAAAACAAAAATCTGCAATTACCAGTCTTGAATTTTAATTTAAAAAAAATAAAATACTTAAACTCAAAAATACCAAGTCTTATCAAAAAAGCTATAAGAGGTAACCTCTGGATGCAACACATAAAATTTGAATTAAGATTAGATAAATAAATTAACAATAACTTCAAATTATAAGTGTATATCCTGTATACTTTAGTAATAACTAAAAATTATTAAAGGATAATATATATGAAATCAAGTAGTATATCAGTATATAATATATTTCTATTATCTATACTAATAATAGCTGGAACAACTTATAAAGTTATAAAGTTAAATCAAAAATTTCCCCAAAATAAAACTATTCAAACAAAAATAGCTCCAGATACGGCATTTGCATTTGACCTACATGGGGTAATCTTTACCCTGGACCCAATATTAGTAATAAAAGAAGCACTCCATATTCCAATGTCAAAATTATTTTATGTAATACGGCATCCCTATGTATTATTAAATGCTCTTCATTTAATGAAAAAAGGCGAGGTTGCAGAAGAAGTCGTTCTCTCTTTGGAAAAGACTCCCGAACTTAAGGATCTAATATGTACAGGCTTAAGAATAATTAACTCCCAAAGATTAATTCCTCAAACTATAGATATTATAAAAAAACTAAAATTAAGAGGTCATAAAGTTTATATATTTTCTAACATTGGAGAACAATCAATAGCTATGTTAGCAAAAAGATACAGTGACGTATTTGCACTTTTTGATGGAATATCTGCTACTAGTAGGGCAGACAAATATATTAAAAAACCTGACGCTAAAGCTTTTGAAAAATTCTTAAAGGAATTTCATTTAGAAAGCTCCAAAGTAATATTTGTAGATGATAAAATAGAAAATATAAAAGCTTCTTTTTCTTTTGGTATGCCTGCTTTAATATTCACTGCGCCATACAACTTAAAAAAACAACTAAAATTAACTTGAAAATTTTTTGACACAATTACTTAAAAATAATATAATTACAAACATAGTATAATTCTTAAGAATATCAGGAATAATTAATGTCCAAACAACTAATACAATTATTATTTTTAGTAATAATTTCCTATTCAATAAATTTAAAACCTCTGCAACAGGAGCAATCTTCGAAAATTGAATCACCCAAGCCTAAAAGATATCCTCTTATAAACTCATGGCTAAATACATTTGATGAAGAGTGGGAAAAGATTATTGAAGAAAACTTAGAAAAGAAAACTATTTTTCCAACGATAAAAATAGTTTCCAAAAAATTCTCGAAAATATATCATGAGCTTCAAGAGTTACTTAAAAAGAAAAGAACGATTAAGCAAGAATTAAAAAAAGCTCGAAAAGCTAAGGTGAGATTAGATATAGATAAAATTTTAAAAGCAATGAATGAAATTAGAAAACCTTTATCAAATATCTACAAAACCATTGAAAGAATGCATGATAATTCTACAGAATGTGAACAAATAATCAACATGTACGAAGAGCTACTTGATTATTTATCAACAGGTTTAGCAGATTATTACTTATAATTAGAGTATTATAGTATAAAGATATTGTAATATCATGTCCCATTAAATATAATTTAAATAATGAACATTATAAAAATAGTTAATTTAAAAAAAACATATCAAACAAAAAATAGCATTGTTAATGCTTTAAATGGCATAAATTTAAACATAATCAGAGGAGAGATATTATCTCTTCTTGGACCTAATGGAGCAGGTAAAACTACACTCTCATCTATATTAGCTACATTGCATCCAGCAACATCCGGAGATATTTTATATAATGATGAATCAATATATAAAAATGTAAGTTTATACAGACAAAATATGGGCTTTTGTCCCCAAACACCTAACCTTGATCAGTTTTTAAATGTAGAAGAAAATCTAATATTTTCTGGTAGATATTTTTTAATGCCTGAAGATGAAATAAGAAATAAAGCTCAATATTTAATGACAAAATTAAGATTAATAAACTATGCAAAATTCAATATTAATGCTTTATCAGGTGGAACAAAACAACGAGTATTAATAGCAAGAGCTTTAATGCATAATCCAGAAATAATAATTTTAGACGAGCCCACAGTTGGATTGGACCCGGACATTCGTCAAGAGCTTTGGTCAATTGTAAAAGATTTAAAAGCACTAGGCAAAACTATTATTTTAACTACACATTATTTAGATGAAGCAGAAGTATTATCAGATAGGGTATGCATTTTAAACAAAGGCAAAATACTTTTAACTGAAGAAATAGGTGCTTTAAAAGCAAAACATAAAAAACATAATCTTGAAGAGATTTTCATAGATCTTATAAAACAGGAAAAAGAGACTACATGAAAATTAAAGATAATTTTTTTATTTTTGCAGTACTTATTCAACGAGATCTTCGTGGGCTTGGCTCTAATCTAAAAAATATATTTATAGATTCTGTGATTCTATCTAGTTTCTTTGCTCTTGTTTATGGAAGATTTTTTCCAGCTTTAGGTATGGCCATTGAATTAGCGTTCCCACTTGCTTTGGGCCATTTTGTAAACTCAATAATTTCCACAAGTTTTCATAGAAGCATGGCTATAAAATCAGATCTAGAATTTAAAAAATTTATAAATTACCAAATTACTTTGCCAATTTCTAAAAAATGGCTTATAGCAGAATATATAACATCATTCGCCATAGATCTTGTATTGTCTATGTTACCAGTACTTATTCTCACTATTATCTTATTGTCCCCTATGATATCATTTAAAGTAAATATTTTAGCATTTTTGTTAATATATCTATTAAGCGCAATATTTTTTTCTACATTCATGCTCACAATAGTATTTATATTTAATTGGCAGTGGTTTGTAAATAATACTTGGGAAAGAATCTTAAATCCTATAATTCAGTTTGGGTGTATTTTTTATGTTTGGAAAAAATTAATTGGATTTTCTTTACCACTTACATATATAACTCTTTTAAATCCAATAACTTATATAGTTGAAGGTTTTAGATCAAGTTTGCTGGGTAATCAAGATTATTTACCAATGATAGTTTCTATTTCAGTATTATTTATCCTAGATATTTTAATGATTATACCTTTATATAAAATGTTTAACAAAAAATTAGATTTAATATAATGAATAGAGAATTTTTAATATTTACCAATTTTTTATGGCGAGATTTATTTACCTATTTAAAATCAAAACAAATAAAACGATACATAATTAATTACTCACTTATTTACCCAACATTATTTTCAATAAGTTATGGTTACATAATACCAAATACATGTTTTGACCCGTCCAAGCTTCCTGCAACTGCGGTAATGTTAACTGGAACAATAATAAGCGCAATATTAAGTCTAGTAATAGCTACTAATATTTTTATGTTGGTAGATCTCGAAAGTGATCAATTTACAAAATATCAAGCTACAGTTTTAAGACCAAATTTACTTGTATTAGAAAAAATAGTATTTTCTTCTTTATTTAGTTTTTTTCTCTTGTTACCATTTTTTGTTATATCTAAATTATTATTATTTAAAAGTTTTGATACAACACATTTATCTATAATAAAATTCTTAATTGTTCTATATCTAAGTACCCTAGCAGTATCTTCCTATGCCCTTCTTGCAATGTTAAATATGTCGGGTACACATGTAATGGGAAGATGGTGGCGACGTTTTAATTTCCCTTTAGTAATGCTAGGTGGCGCTTGGGTTCCATGGATGTTTATGCAAAAAGCTTCTCCTCTTCTTGCTTATATTATACTGGTTAACCCATTTCTTTATATTACAGAAGGTATAAGAGGCGCTATATTAGGCAACGGAATTTATATACCATTTATTTATTGTGTTTCAGCTCTTTCTTTTGCAACAATAATTTTCACTTATTTTTCTTTTGTATCTTTCAAAAAAAGAATTGATCATATATAAAAAATTAAAACAAACACTTTACCCATATACCCATTTTGTGCTATAATAATTTTTATATAATAATAAAAGGAAAAAAATATGAAAAATGAACCAATATATCTTAAAGTTGATTCACGAAACAGAGTATCGCTTACAAAGCTATCAAAGCAATTAAGTGATCATTACATAGCATATTCACAAGATAACAAAATTATTTTAGAACCAGTTACATTGGTACCTGAAAATGAAGCTTGGCTTTTTAAACCCGAAAATAAAGAAATTTTGAATAGTGTCAAACGTGGCTTAAAACAAAAAGCTACCGTAAAAAGAGGCTCATTCTCCAAATATCTTAAATAAAAATAATTATGCACAACAACAAACCCCAGGTGCTTATAGAATATTTTGGTATTATGGTCCCAAAAGAAATGAAATAACGGTTTTCACGATAGTGCCTCATCCAAATTGAACAGCATCAAGATTTTTTTGGTGGCTCTGTATAATAAGTACAGGACTTATGTATTAAAGTAAAAACTTCTTCAATATCATCAGTAATAGTAATTAATTCTATAGCTCTCATAGGAATTAAGCTTTTTTTTGAAATATATTCATCTACCCAATTTACACAAGGCTGCCAAAACTCTCTTCCAAACAAGATTACAGGCAAACATGGCATTCTTTTGACTTCCATTAAGGTCAAAATTTCACTAAGTTCATCAAGTGTCCCATAACCACCTGGAAACACTATAAAAGCTGATGAGAACTTAGTAAGCAAATATTTTCGCTCAAAAAGATGCTCTACTAATATATGCTCTTGTGCACATAAATTCATTTTTTCATTCAAAAATCCATTTCTTAGGCTTACCCCTATACTCATTTTCTTATTTTTTATTTTAGCAACCTCTGCAGCCCCACAATTAGCTGCTTCCATTATACCTGGTCCACCACCTGTTAAAATCGTGATATCATGTTCTGCTAATTTTTTTGCTAATAAATGGGCTTCTTTTACATAAGGATCTGTAGTCACTTTAGATCCACCAAAAATTGTTATTCTCGGTTCACCTAATCTAAGAACTTCTCCTGCACCCCAGACAAGTCTGGGCAGCGCTCTTAACCAATGGTACAAAACTTTTGGACATTCATAAAAATAGATTCTAAAAATATTATTTTTTTCCATAACAACTCCCTCAAAAAAAAACAGTCTACCAAGAAGATAGACTGTTTTAACTTAAATTGTCGATAATAATTAATTAGATTCACTCAAAGCCTAAATAAGACATCACGATAACTAAAAGATCATTAATTAAATGTTTTTGAACTATCGAACTTATGGATTCAGGATTATCTGGCCATTTCTCCAATAAATCTACAGTTTTTTCAGAATCAGCATACATTTTTGAGTTTAAAATTCCCCATTTCTTATCATATTCAAACCCTTCTTTTGCTAAAATCAATGCAGATGCGCCTTGTTTATTTTTAGCATAAAAATTAGCGCCTGCTTTTAGCAACATTTTAACTGTATTTAATCTTGCTGCTTGCGCAGCTAAAAGTAATGCAGTATAACCTTCATTATTCTCCAAATCAACATTTGCTTTATGATCCAATAAATATGAGACTATAGCATCATGACCATTCTGTGCAGCAAACATCAATGGAGTTTGTCCATATTCATTCTGTAAGTTAATATCATAACCAGCTGCAACAGCCTCTTTAATCTTTTTTAAACGACCATCATTTGCCATCTTACAAACACCAGACCCAATATCACCTGGAAAATATTCTTGCTTCTGAGTCATCATGGCCAAAGTAACAAATTGGAAACTAATCAAAACTAATAAAGTAAAAAATTTTTTATACATATTTAACCTGCTATTTTAGGTGTAACATCTTTACCAAGAATCAACGTTGCTTCATTTAGACTCAATATAGGGCCTTTATCAGCTTCCATATCTTTTACGATTTTGTAATACAAGCTGTTTTTTGAAACGTCACCTTTAGCAACTTTTTCAAGATAAACAGCTCTTTGTTCTATAGTAGGATGGGATCTTACAGGCATCAAATAAGAAAATGGATCTAAATATTCCATACCTTCTCCAATAGCATGCCAAAATGGATGTCTTTTTTTATACAAGCAATGCAATTTATCTAATGCACTTACTAAACTATAAGCATCATTAGTAGCATAAAATGCCATTAAATCTGCTTCTTTTTCAAACTTCCTTGATAAACCAGCCAGCGGCATTATAGTTGCACGCGCCATAACTTCAAGAGCGAATGTTTGCAAAATATTTATACCTACAGTATTAGCTGTATAGCTTGGTAAACCAAATAACCCATATTTTATAGTAACTGGCACAACAAATGGAAGAAGTAAATTTGCAGCAAACCCAGTTATAAAGGTTAAACCAAGACTAAGAAAATAGGTTTTTACAACATGATTTCTCTTTATATGCCCCAATTCATGAGCAGCAACAGATCTAAGCTCTCCATAATTAAAATTATCTATTACATCTGATCCAAAAGTAATAGAGCCTGATCTTTGATTTCTTGACTGGGCCCATGCATTGACCCTAAAATCTGCTCCTGTAAGATAGGACATGAAATTTGAAAGCTTGTTACCTTCGTAAATGTAAATATCACAAGTAAACTTTTTAGAAACAGATAAAATATTTAATTTCTCACCTAATTCTTTTACAGTTTTATATAATAAAGGAGAGCTATTTTCATCTATCTGGTAATAACCAAAAAAATGATTAACTCTGGTCCAGAATGGTTGAGACTTTCTATTTTTTGGAATCCTCCAATAATCCTGCAATGCTTTATATTCATCACGAACAATATTCATTGATTGATCTATTGCTAAATTTACAACTGGCTGATGATCAGAGCAATTAGATCTTAAGTTTACTGTTAAAACAATTGATAAAATTATTTTTACAAATTTATTCATAATTTTTATACTTTCGGATTTTGTAAAATTACATAAGAAGTATCATCATTTTCTGATTTTTTGGTCATATCAGAAACGACTTTGTGGTAAATACTATTTTTTGAAACATCACCTTTTGCAGCTTGTTCAAGATATTTAGTTCTTTGCTTTTCAGAAGGTTCCCCACTAGTAGGTAAAATATGGGAAGTAATAAAAGAAATAGGGTTAATGTATTCCATTGTTTTATTAAATTTATACCAATAAGGGTGTTTAACTTTTTGTAAGTTTTCAATTTTTTCTAATGCGTTCATCAAATTTTCTTTGTCTTGAGTCACATAAAAAGCATATAAATCTGCTTCTTTTTCATTCTTTCTTAATACGCCAGCAGCAAAAACATCGCTGACCGTTCCTACAACATTAGCAACCGGATCAAAAGCATAGTTAATACCTATATCAAAAGTTGTATGAAAAGCATTTAAGGTTGTATAATTCCAACCTAAACTTAATAAGGGTGGAAACCCTAAGCAAGTAGTAAATGCATCCCCTGCATACATACCAAAATTCATAAATGGGTTGGCTAAAATCAAACTTTTAACTAAATGATTTTTCTTTATTCCTGCAAGTTTACGAGCAAGAACCACCCTAAGCTCAGGATAAGATAAATTAGTGATGAGTTCTTCGCCTATAGAAATTAATCCTCGTTTTTGATTTATAGCAAGTGAATAGGCATCTAACTTAGCGTCTTTACCTGTAAAAAAGGATCTAATATCATGACATTTATTGCCTCTACAGATATAAACACCACAACCAAATTTTTTCTTAGGAGAATTAATTTTTAACAGATCAGCTAGTTCAATTATAGTTTTATATAAAAAAGGGGAATTATTTTCATCGATTTTATGGTAACCCAAACAATATGCTATGCGATTCCAAAAGGGCTTCTTTTTTCTATTTTTTGGCACTTTCCATTCATTTTTTATAGCATTATATTCATTTTTTATAATTTGCATAGGTATATCATGAATACCGCCCTGAACTTCTTTGCTAGAAAGCTCATAACCTAAATTTAATGCTGAATATTCTTCTGAATAATTATTAAAAAATAAAATAGAAAATAATAATAAAGATATTTTGGAAATTTTGTTCATTTTGGCCCTACTAAATAAAATAGACATATATTTTATTGTATGGTAATTAATAGCCTTTGTTAAGCAACTTTTATATATTTTTAACCTCAAAAAAATTAATTTCAAATACTCTTGCTAATTAAGTTAAAAATGCTATAATATAATATTAGTAATATTTATAATTAAAATAAGGGGGTTATAATATGTTTTTAAAAAATAATTTATTATTTCTTTTAGTTGCATTATTATCTTGTAATCTTTTAGATGCTAAGTTAAATACAGAAAAAACATTATGCAAAGGAGCTCCAGATTGCAAAAATCTGAAGAATAAGAGTTGTCAATGTTGGTGCTCAGTCAAAGGTGGACCAAGAGATAAAAAGCCTTCAGATAGACCGGTCTATTATGATGTAGATGTAAATGGTAAACATTGTTATTGTAAACAATGGGATTATGATAATTATCCACACGCTCCACAAGAATAAGTAATTTTTAAAAAAAAGAGGTTATAATATGTTTTCAAAAAATAATTTAGTATTTTTGGCAATTGCTCTAATATTTTCTAATTTGCTAAATGGTACAGTAAAGAAAAAGTTCAAAAGAGTATGCACTTCGCAAAAAAGATGCGTAGACATAAATAACAGATGCTTATGTTATTGTTCTGGCATAGGTGCCTTAAGACGAAAAAAGAATGACGACAAGCCGATTTACGTTGAAAATGATCCAAATGAGGTCTACTGCTACTGTAAGCAATGGGATTTAGATAATTACCCTGGACCAGTAGCTAGAGATTAACTTTTATAATAAGAGAAAAAATTCATGAAAATAACAAAACTATTAGTTTCAATTTCTTGCCTAGTATTTATTAATGACTCAATTTATAGCATGGCCTATACTCTTAATCAAGACCTTATTTATGGTACAGTACATAATGACATAAATATGGTTCAAGATGCTATTAAGAGGGGAGCGGATATAAATTATAGAAGCGAAGTATCAGGCGCTACAGCTTTATCGATGGCCGCTTACCACAACAATGTAGATATGGTAAAATTATTATTGGCACATGGCGCTAATCCAAATATTGGAAACTTAATACAAAAACAAAATGCCTTAATGTCTGCCATCAACTCAAATAATATAAATATATTAAGATTATTGTTAGACAAGGGCGCTAATCCCAATTTAAAGACGTCAGATGGCTCAACAGCTTTATCATTACTAGCTGGTCAGTCAGGCGATATAAATATGGCTAAACTGTTATTAGATTACAAAGCCAATCCAAATATAAAAAATAAAAACGGAAATACTCCTTTAATGTGGGCTGCTTTAAATGGATACAATGAGCTATTAAAATTATTATTAGATTACAAAGCTGATCCAAATATAAAAAATAATTATGGAGATACAGTATTTTACTATGTTTTTAATAGATCAAGAAAACTAAAAACAAGAGACCTGATAGCAGCGATGATAGAATCATTGTTAAGTCACAATACTCATTTAACTTCAGCAGCTTTAATACTCGCTATTAAGAATAATATGAAAGAAGTAGTTGAACTTTTATTAAACGTTGGAGTTCCCTTAGATGGCGATTTTGAAGCTATTAAATGGACCTTTGAAGCTGCTAGAAATTTTAAACCCACTACTCTGCAATTTACCGATAAAAAAACATTAAAAGAATATATTGATTATCAAATTCAAGACTTGGAAGCTATTAAAAAACTAATAGAAGACGAAAAGGCTAAAAGAGAGGCTGTAACGCGTGAATTAAATCAATATTTAATTGGACCCTTGGCCAACATAGTAGATGAGTATTTATATTATAAATAAGCAAACTGGCTATTTGCCAGAGAGACAAGACTCTCTTAAGCTTATTGCCTGAGCTTGAGCAATCTTTTCCAATTCTGCAATAATTTTAGGGTCAATAGAATCAAGAACTTGTTTAATACCATTTGCCTTGAGAAGGGGTGATTTGGTCATAATTGAAGCAATCTTAATCATGTCCGCTACCATATTGGCAACTTTTTCAGCAACGTTTTGTGGATTATTAGGATCTGCAACAACTTTACCAAAATTAACAACAACTCCTGCAAAGGTTTGTAATATTTCTGCAGTTGCTGGATCTTTCTCATCTTCTTGATAACTTTGTTTAGGAGCTCTTATAACTTCTTCTTCACACTTAACAACAAACGTTAAAATCAAAATTATCAAAAATATTCTCTTCACAAATTCCTTTTTTAATTATTATGTTCTTTAAAGATTAAAACCTGTAACACTCTTTTTGGACTAGATTTTTGAATTTGAAAACAAAAATGCTTATAATAAACTCTATCCCCTTTTTTAGGTAAATATTGCAATTGCTCTGTCAAAAATCCACCTAAAGTAATTACATCATGTGTTCCGAAAGTAATATTTAAAATTTCTTCAAGCTCCTCTAGACTAATACTAGCATCTACTAGCCATTCATTTTCTTTAAGCAAAATAACTTTTTTTGAAATTGACTCATATTCATCAGCAATCTCACCAACAATTTCTTCCAGAACATCTTCCAGAGTCACAAGACCGCTGATGCCACCATGCTCATTCAACACAATTCCCATATGCATATGCTGTTGTCTGAACTGACGCAATAATTGATTAACTCTCAAGCTTTCAGGAACAAACATAATGGGTCTGATTAAATCCCTAATAATTTTCTTGTCAGGTTTTTGTTGAAATAATAGAAATAGATCTTTTTGATAAACTATACCAATTATATTATCTACATTTTCTTCATAAACAGGCATTCTGGAGTATTGATATTTAGAAAAAATCTTTAGAGCTTCATCTAAAGATGTATTGGCGTCTACAGTTATTATATCAATTTCGGGTACCATTATCTCTCTAACCTGTTTTCTTCCTAACCTAAAAACATTTTGAAGCATTTCAATTTTATCAGGCTCCATCAATCCTTTTTCATCAATATAATCAATCAAAAACTGAACCTCTTTCTCTGACGACTCAATTTCAAAACTTGGCTTGCCCTGACTAATCTTATTAGTTATAAAATCTGAAATCCTAGTCAAGAATTCAACTAATGGAAAAAGCAAATAATATACTGCATTTGTAACCCATAAAGTAGAGCCTATAAGATTTTCCCCTTGGGATCTAGCTAGATGCTTAGGTATAACTTCACCAAATATTAAAATTGAAGATGAGGCTATAAACACACCCAAAGAAAATCCTAATCCTTGAGACAAGTTAATCTTACTAAACAATTCTTCCATTATACGTGTTATTAATGCAGCGCTTGTTGCATTTGCTAAACTACTCACTATTAAAATAGTAATTATTATCCTATGTGGATGCTTTTCTAAAGTATCAAAAAGAGATTTGTATTTTCCTGTAGTTTCAGCCAATTCCTTTAACTTGAATAATCTCAAAGCTGTTATACTAGTTTCTAAAAAAGAGAAAAACGCACATACAGCTAATGCAATAAAAAAACCTAAAAATTGAAGATAAAGAGAGCTTCCGCTAGTTACCTCTTCCATTCATTTCCTTTTTTTAAAAATTATTCATCATCTTGATTATCAATACCACTCTTCAACAATAAATTTTCATCTTCATCTTCAGCAAGAATAACTTCTTCTTCATTTTTTTTCTCAAAAAATGGCTTTAACTTTCTATTTCTTGAAGGATGTTTAAGTTTACGTAAAGCTTTAACTTCTATCTGCCTAATACGCTCTCTAGTTACAGAAAAGTCCTTACCTACCTCTTCAAGTGTGTGTTCTGATGCAACATCTATACCAAATCTCATTTTTAAAACTTTTTCTTCACGTGGAGTAAGAGTTTTTAGAACTTCTCTGACTCTTTCTTTAAGATCATTGCTCGAAACAGATTCAGCTGGAGAAAGTTCATTTTCATTTTCAATAAAATCTTTAATAAAGGCATCATCACCATCGCCTACAGGAGTTTCCAGAGAGACGGGCTCTTTGGAAATCTTTATTACATTTTTAATTTTTTTCTCATCAATGTTCAATTCCTTTGACAACTCAGCATAACTTGGTTCTCTACCATGCTCTTGTAAAAATGTATGTTTTATTTTATTAATTTTATTTAATGTTTCAACCATATGAACAGGAACACGTATCGTTCTTGATTGATCTGCTATAGCACGAGTAATAGCCTGCTTTATCCACCAAGTTGCATATGTAGAAAATTTAAACCCCCGCTCAAATTCAAATTTTTCAACAGCTTTCATTAAACCAATATTACCTTCTTGTATCAAATCTAGAAAATGCAAGCCTCTATTGATATATTTTTTTGCTAAATTAACAACTAAGCGAAGGTTAGCTTTTGCTAAATTATCTTTTGCTATTTTATCTCTTCTTTGAGCAGTAGTAAGCTGTTTAAAATATTTTTCTATTTTATCTAAAGGCAAACCCATTTCAGATTCTATGTTTTTTATTGCCTTTTGTGCAGCTCGTATTATTTTATTATATTCTTCAATTTCTTGTAAATTTTTACCTAAAAGTTCAATTTTCTTCTCAGAATTTTTTATTATTTCATTCTTTTCAGCAATTTTTGCTACTGCTTTTTCTATTCTCTTTCCCATCTTACGGATAAAATTATTAGAAAATTTTATAGCCTTAACTTCTTTTATAAGATCTTCTTTATTTTTTCTAACCTTAGAAAGCATCTCTTTTTTGCTAGCTTGGCTATCCAATTTACCTCTATAACTTAAATAAATAACTCCTTCATTATTCATAACATCTTTAATTTTGTTAATCATAATTAAAAGATGAGCTTTTTCTTCCTCAAACTTAGGAATATTTTCTTCATCAAATTCAGAAAATTGAATAATTTCCTTTAAGGCAATACCATTTTTTTGAATTTTTTCACCTAATTGAACTAATTCCTTTGCCATAAATGGAAATTGTGCCACTGCATCCACAGAATCTTTCTTGCTATCCCTAATATTTGTAGCGATTTCTTCTTCTGTTTTTTTTGTTAATAAAGGTATTTTTCCAATATCTCTTAAATATGCTTTTACACCATCAGCAATTGCTGTAGTTTCACTTTTTACCAACTCTTCGACTTCTGCTGCTTCTTCAGATTCAGCAGCTTCTTCTCCTTCTGAAAAAACTGTATTAGTAATAGATTTTAGTGGTTGGGCAACATTATCTATCTCTTCAAAATTTTGAAATTCCTTTGATGCTTCAAGCTCTTCTTGCATTACAAGTTCTATATGTTCTTTTTCAAAAAGACGTAACAAATCATTAACTTCTTGTTCAGTAAATTGATTTTTTTCTCCAAATTCAATTACTTCTTCATAAGCAATAACACCATTTTTTTTTCCTTTTTCCAAAAGATCTTCCAATAGCTCCACTTTTGTTTCAGATTTCTTTACACCAGAAGACTCTTTTTTCTTTACAACTTTTGATTTAGATACAGGCTTAGATCTAGAAGATTTTATTATTTTTTTTTCTTTTTCAATCTTTGGCTTAATACCTAACTTAGATTTTAAAGCATTCAAAATTCTTACAGATTTTTTTTCTTCTATTTTTGTCTTTAATTTTTTAATTTGCTTTTTAATCATATTTCATCTCCATCCACAAATTTTTTCTTTAATTCCTGAAACTGCAAAACCAACTTCTTAACCTCATCATAATCAGAATTTTTCTGCGCTACAATAAGATTAGACTTTATTTCATAAGCTATTTTTTTCCAACTCTTCTTTTTAAATTGTTCAACTAATTTAGTAAAATCTTTTGTCCCCATACCTTCTTGTTCTACAAAAACTCTATTCAAAAATTGTTTATGTTCATCAGAAAGCATTAATAATAACTTGTTAAAATCAAAACTTTGGTCCTGACTCTTTAATTCAAATAATAATAACAAAATTTCTCTTGCATAATAACTAAAATGGTTAATTATATAAAAATTATCTTTATTTAATAAACTAAAGTCTTCCAATATGGCTATTAAAAGATCTCTTTCTGAACTTGATAGTTCAAAATTTTCTTTATTTACTATTTTATCAGATATTAATTTTTTTTTAAAATCTTTATTTTCGAACTCTACTTTTAATGAATCAAAAGGTATATTAAGTCTTATTGAAGTTTCCTGTAATAGAATATTTCTCTTAATAGGATCATTTATATTCCTAATAACTTCGGTTATTTTTTTTACTACCACAAGTTTCTCCTGAAGAGATTTAGTAGAAAAACTTGATCCAAAGCCTTCTATAAAAAAGGAGTAAATATCTTTGGCCTGATCTATTAATTCTTTCAAATTACCATTCTTATTCAAAAAAGAAGCTGGATCTTCACCGGAAACCAAGCAAATAACCTTCAGTTCTAAACTTATCTCCCAACATAACTGAGTCAACCTTAACATAGCATTTCGACCAGCTTCATCTCCATCATAAAGAACATAAACCACCTGAGTAAATCTCCCTAAAATCTTTAGATGCTCGATTGTACAAGAAGTTCCTAAAACAGCAACTGAATTTGTATATCCTCTTTGACTCATAAATATACAATCAGTATAACCCTCGACCAAAAACACATGTCCCTTAGCTTGAATATCTTTTTTTGCCAAATCTAATCCAAATAGCAATGATCCTTTATTGAAATATGAATTCTCATGGGAATTATAATATTTGGCCCTTGTATCATTATCTTTAAATATCCGGCCCCCAAATCCACAAAATCTCCCCATAGAATCCTTAATTGGAAAAATAATACGATCTTCAAAAGGAGAATATAAGCTTTTACCTTCCATAACAATATTTGCTTGGACCAAATCTTGAAGCAAAAAACCTTCCTTGATTAAATCTTTTGCCAATATTTTAATATGATTAGGTCCACTAGGAAAATACCCTATGGTATATTTATTCAAACTTTCCTGATTAAAACCTCGCTCTTGCAAATATTTCTTTGCACCAAAATCATTATTTAAGTTCCTAAGACACCATTGAGCAACTTTTTGACACAAAATAAAATATTTATTTTTTTCTTCAATGGTTTCTGCTATTTTCTTAAACTCAAAGCTTGTGTCTTTAGGAGGCTGTAAACCATATTTTTCCACCAAAAATTTAGCCGCTTCAATTTGAGAGCAGTTTTCCATTTTAGCTATAAACCCAACTACATCCCCACTTGCATGACAACCAAAACAATAAAAAATATCTTTATGTGGGCTTACGGTAAAAGAAGCTGTTTTTTCAGAATGAAATGGACATGGAGCCTTCCAATAAAGCCCCGCTCTTTTTAGGGCCAAATATTCATTAATAACATTAATAATGGGCAATTGCATTCTCAAAAAATTAAAAAGATCCATTTCCCATCCCCTTTTGTTTCTTTGGATATGCAAATATCAATACAGCAATAGTTAAAATAACTATTGCTACCCATTGATTTATGGAAAAAAGACTCAAATATTTTGCATTAAAAAATTCCCTATCGGCCCTCAAGTAATCAATAATAAATCTTTCTAAAAGCATTAGCATAAGATATATTACAAAAATTTCTCCTGATTTTTTTACTCTCTTTTGAACAAAATAGTACATAATAAAAAATATAATTAACAATAATATAGAACTATAAAGCTGTGTTGGGTGAATTTTAATATATCTTAAATGGTCAGAAATCAAACAATCCGGATTTTTATAAATAATCCCCCAAGGTAAATTAGTGGGTAAACCATAACAACAACCAGCTAAAAAACAGCCTATTCTTGACATGGATTGTAAAATAGGCGCATAAATAGCAATAAGATCCAAAAATGGTAAAACTAAAACATTAATTTTTCTTAAATAAAGGGGTAAAACAACTAAAATTCCAATAACTGAACCTAAAAGATAATAACCAGGTTGCCAAAACATTAAAATTTCATACCAATTTTCAATATTTTCCCATTCATCTATTGCCCAAAATAGCCTAGCCCCTACGAAACCCATTATAATACTTAATATAATAACATTATAAAACTGATCTTCTGTGATTAAATTATTGAACCGTTTATCTTTTTTTATAAGTGCCATAAATATCAATAACCCAATAAAAATAGCCAATCCATAAAAGTTTATGAATAAATAGGGTTTATAAATATAAATATTCGGAATCATTTTTTAATTACTTTAATTAAAATTTAAATAATTATAACTTTACATCAATAACCCAGAGAGGGCAAATGACATATCAGATTCTAATATTTATAACCCAATCAAAAAATTCTTGCAATTTGAATTAATATAATATACACTTAAGTTAATATTGGTACAAATATATTTATTATCAATATTACAGTTATTAAACCAAATGAAAGGTGTAATATGAATAAAATATGTAAAAAATTTCTAACAGTCCTAGTAATATCACTAATAATACAATCTTCTGACAAAATGTATTGTGCGCAGCAAGACCCACAACACTATATTCCTTATAAGGACCCCGAATATATGACACAATTCGTGCCACCATATTTTTGGCATGCTGGCATTGGCCCATATGGGAGGGATACTCAGAGGGATTTAGAAATGATAGCAAAAAGGACAGGCATAGAAGTAATGGAGTCTGAAGCGAAAAAAGAAGATTTATGGAAAGCAATGAAAGAAGGCAACGTTCAAGAAGTAAAAAATTTTCTCTCTCTTACTCGTAATCAATATTATTTATTAGAGGGGGATAGCGAAAATTTTTCACCTTTAATGCAGGCTGTTTATCTGGAAAATATTGACCTAATAAAGGCTATATTGCCACTTTACGGTGATTACGTTGCAATACATATAAATGGCTGGAGATCTAAAGATGGAAGAACAACATTGGATATTGCTAAAAATATAAAGGACCCTAAAAAAAGGGGTATTATATTAGAATTATTAGGCCATAAAGAAGCGCCCATGCCTAGTTCAGCTAGTTCAGCTAGTTCAGAATGTAAAACAGCCAAAGAAGAAACAACTTCAAAAATTAATGTTAAAGCTAAGTCATTTACGCCACAAACAAAAAAATAATAAAACCAAGGGGGATCTATGAATAATAAAATTTTAACTTTATACTTTATAACAGCAGCTTTTCAGCTTATAAATCAATTAAACTGCGCTGAAATTGGTGGTTGGGATTTTTGGAGTCCTAGACACCCTTGGCATAGGGATCTTGTAAATAACGCATTATCAATTGCCCAAGAAGTTGAGGCATCCAATAAGAAAAAAGAAGATTTATGGAAAGCAATGAATGAAGGCAAGGTTCAAGAAGTACAAAACTTTCTCTCTAGTAATAAATATTATTTATTAGAAGGGGATAGCAATAATTTTTCGCCTTTAATGCGAGCTGTCTATTTGGAAAACGTTGACCTCATAAAGGCTATATTGCCACTTTACGGTGATTACGTTGGAGTACATATAAATTGTTGGAGATCTAAAGATGGAAAAACAACATTGCATATTGCCAAAAATATAAAGGACCCTAAAAAAATGGGTATAATATTAGAATTATTAGGCTATAAAGAAGCGCCTATGCCTAGTTCAGCTAGTTCAGAATGTAAAACAGCCAAAGAAGAAAAAACTTCAAAAATTAATGTTAAGGCTAAGCCATTTACACCACAAACAAAAAAATAATAAAACCAAGGGGGATCTATGAATAATAAAATGTTAACTTTATACTTTATAACAGCAGCTTTTCAGCTTATAAATCAATTAAACTGCGCTCAATTTGAATATGATCAAAATCGAGCAAATTCAATTTTTGGCCAAGAGGTCTATAATCCTAAAATGACACCATATATTCAAAATGGTACACAAATATCAGATAAGATGGCATTTTTTGGCATATTCCAGGGCGCATCTTCTGCCGAATCTCTACATGTAGCTAGAAATGTACTCAATACCATTGGAGAAGAGATTTCATTTGAATCTAGCGGGTTTCGAAGCATAAATGAAGAAGAATTAGCAAAAGTACAGCCTCCTAACATTTTTGATATAAAAACACCTGATAAACAGCGTCAAATAGATAAAAAAGAATTATTAGAATTTAATAGTCAAAAAGATAAATACAAAGAAGCTAATCAAAATATTGCAAGAAACTATAGAAAAATAACCAATGAAGCAATAATAAGTAGCTTTCAAAATATCCCACAAAAAGGGGAATTTAATACCATAATAGCCTTATTAAATAGAGAATTTGATCCTCTAAATAACACTTTACATATTGCATGGAACGGTGATTTTAAAGCAATGATAATTAATAAAGATGGAAGCCTTGAATCTTTATCATCCAAAGGCATATTCAGCGAAGCTAGAAAAAAAGGTGTACCTTCTCAAGATTTCTCTGCTTCTACCTTAAGCGCATATAAAAAATTAATAGATTCAAAAAAGCTGCCAATAACTGATATTAGAACGTTTGATATTGATCCAACAAAAAATCATTTTCTAGTTCTAATGGCAAATCACTCAAAAGGGCTATCTGAAATAGAAGCATTTAGGCTAATAGCTAGAATTTTAACAAATAAAGCAAACGAAAATAAAAGTAAAGATCAAATAGCTAAGCAATACCTAGATTCTCTACAAACTTCAAGTCCGGAAAAACAGAATTTAAGTATTATAATAGTAGATTTAAAAAATCTTTTAGGCGAAGAATCAATTGAAAGCAAATTCTGGAATGCAATAAGATTGGGAAATTCTGGTGAAGTTCAACTATTAATTAAAGAAAATCCAAAAATGATAGATTCACGGGACGCAAGAGGCAATACTCCCTTAATCTATGCAGTATTATCATCCGATGCTATACTTGTAAAAACATTATTAGACTTAGGAGCAAATAGAGATTTACAATCTCCAAAAGGGCAAACAGCACTAGATTTAGCCAGCAAAATAGAAAGAAAAGAAGCTAATAAGGAAATGTCAGAGTTGTTAACTAGCAAGAAATACGAAACCAATCTGATTCCGATTCAGATAAATAGAAAAGTTAAAAAAACAGTAAGATTTGTATAATAAACGAATAGGCTCAAGATATTTTTACATATCCAGAGCCTATTTTTTATCGAATCAAAAATTAATTCTATGTTTTATTTAAAAAACATACAGTTAATCTTTTGAGAGATTACCAACGGTTTCTACGTTCTCCGTTGCCACCACCCATAGGACGAGGACCTCTACGATCTCCACCCATTCCTGGACCTCTTCTCATACCGCCACCTGGTCTTGGTGAACGACCGCCGCCATTATTTTCTTTTGGACGAGCTAAGTCGATTTTTAGAGATCTACCTTCTAATTCTGTTCCGTTAAGACCTGACACAGCAGCATTAGCTTCTTCTTCTGTTGACATTTCAACAAAACCAAAGCCTTTTGAGCGACCGTCAAAATTGTCTGTTACTATTTTAACAGATTCAACTATGCCGAATTGTCCAAATAAATCTTTTAGATTAGTTTCGGTAGCTGAGTAAGGCAAGTTCCCTACATATAATTTACGAACCATGTACAAACACCTCGTGTGTTTTCAATTAGCGAAAGATAAAATTCCAGAACACGTATTCGTGATCTTAACTTTCGAACTGAACAATTGTAAAACAAATAACAAAATATTAACCAAAACACAGGTCAACATATACTTTTTAAGTATAACAGACCAAAACTTAATTGTCTAATCCTTAATTTTCTCTTTTTTCAGCTCATTTATCTTAAAAATAAGCAAAGATATTGCAGCAGGAGTCATTCCTGATATTAACATAGCCTGAGCAATATTATTAGGCTTGTGCTGTTTAAGTTTTTCTTGCAATTCTTTGGATAATCCTGGCATATCTATTAGATCAAGCTCGCAAGGGATAACTAAAGAACTATATTTCTGATATTTTTGAACCTCAATTTCTTCTCGTTTTAAATAATCATAATATTTAATTTCTGAATAAATAGCTTCAATTGCTTTATTTGATAACATTTCTTGGCAAAAATCTTCAACTACTTGTTTAATTTTAACTTTATTTAATTCAAATAAGTCAAACATTTGCAATAATTGAGCATTAGTTCTATTTGATTTCAGCTTATTTACACAACTTATAACCTGATCATGCTCTTTTTTAATATCATTAAAAAGTCGTTGATCAATAAGCCCTAGTTTATATGCTTTATAAGATAATCTATAAAATACATTATCCTGTCTTAATAAAATTCTACGCTCTGCTCTAGAAGTAAACATTCTATACGGCTCATCTACCCCCAAAGTAACCAAATCATCTATCATAACTCCTATATAGCTTTCTTGTCTACTTAATACAAATTCTTGATCAAATTGTTTTAAATGAGCATTTATTCCTGCCATTATACCCTGGCCCGCAGCCTCCTCATAACCAGTAGTACCATTTATTTGACCTGCCAAAAATAACCCTTCTATTTTTTTAGTTTCTAAAGAATGCTTTAATTGGTCAGGGTAAACAAAATCATATTCAACAGCATATCCAGCTTTTGTTATCACTGCATTTTCAAAACCCTTTATGGATCGTATAAAAATCTCTTGTATTTCTAAGGGCATTGAGGTAGATAATCCTGCTGGATAAATTTCAACATAGGTGGCATCTTCTGGTTCAACAAAAACATGATGTCCAGTTTTATCTGGAAATCTCTTTATTTTGTCTTCTATAGAAGGACAATAACGAGGAGGTTTTCCTTTAATATTTCCCATTAAAATGGGTGAATGATGCATGTTTTCTTTAATTAGTCCATGAGTTAACTCATTTGTATAGGTTATATAACAAGGCAATTTTTGTTCAACTTTAACAGGGTAAAACTCATAAAGATAATTTATTTCAGGATTTTCTTGTTCCTCCATTTTTGTAAAATCTAAACTTTCTCTTAAAAGACGAGGTGGAGTTCCTGTTTTAAGTCGACCCATTTGAAGACCTGCAAAAACAATTTCTCCTGACAAATTAGTAACAGCCTGTTCGCCCATTCTACCAGCTGTATGATTTTTATGGCCAACATGAATTAAACCATTCAAAAAAGTACCTGTAGTTAACACTACAGATTTTGCATAAACTTCCTGACCATTTAATCTAACCCCAAATACTTTATTATTATTTATTAAAAGCTGTTCAATTTTACTCTCAATTAATGTTAAATTAGGTACAGCTTCAAGCATTTTTCTACTTAATTTTCTATATGCTTCTTTATCTATTTGTAAACGTAATCCTTGTACTGCTGGCCCCTTACTAGTATTAAGCATTCTTGCTTGTAAATAAGTTTGGGTGCAAAGCTTGGGCATTAATCCACCTAAGGCACTTATTTCAAAAACTATATGTCCTTTTCCTACCCCACCAATTGAAGGATTGCAAGGCATTAAACCTATTTTATCTAAATCTAGGGAAATCAATGCAGTTTTTGAACCCATTTTTGCAGCCGCATATGCCGCCTCTATACCAGCATGCCCTCCTCCAACAACAATGACATCAAAATTTTGCATTCTATTTTTCTATCTAAAAAAATTAAAAGGATAAACTGTTTTAAGTTTACCCTTTTAATAATCTTTATTCAATTATTTAAAGATCATAAAATAGATCTAGCCCAATTTCTTAGAAAGAATATTAGTTGCTCCAGCTTCTGATATTCCCTTTTCTTTTTTAAGTCTTTCAAGCTCTCGATCTATTTTTTCTTTTTCCTTCTTAGGAATATGTCTCAATAAAGCTTTCATACTAAAAAGCTTTTTAATAAAATGCGTTATATTTGAGTTTTTGATTTTATCAAATTCCATTATAATATTTGTATAATGAGCTTCAAGAGGTACACCTGTAGTAGCTAAATATTTTGCTACATCAACATGTGTACGAACTGAATCTGAATGATTTCTATCAAAGAACATTTCCGCCAACCCTATCCCAATTTCTCGCTTTGTGTCTTTATTGATATTGTTATAAAAGCTTTTTCTTTCCTCGTAGCTTTTATTTGCAAATCCAGCCACTTGTTTAAGTTGCTCAGAACAATTAGGCGTTCTGTTTGCAAATCTTACAGCTGCCTCATATATTCTATTAATAAAAAGCTCTTCGTTTGCATTACAAGACATTTGTAACCCAGCTAAAGAAGCTAAGAATACAGCTGATTTAAATATTGAGTTTTTCATAATTAACTCCTATCAAGTTTAATTTCAGTAAAACTATTATTTCAAACTCATTATTAAGTTTAAAACATATGATTTTACTGTCAAAAGCCCCCCACCCAAACCTGGAAATCGATAAAAAAAGATATGCTTGCAAAATCGATAAAACCCATATTAAAATAAAAATTATTATAATAAAGGAGTATTTATGTGTAAAAAATGTATTTTAGTGTTTCTTTCAGGTGCAGCTGCTTGGGATGCCCTTTGTCATATTGGAATTGCATTATCAGGCAAAGAGTATGAAATGTTTGGAATAATGTTTACGCCTAAACTTAATTACATGATAGGTTTTGGTGTTTTAGTTTTAACAGGATTATTGCTTTATCTTGCAAGTAAACAAATCTGTATCTGTAAAATAAGATAAAAAATTAGGATTTAATATGATCTTTAATATTATAATGGGCCTAGCAATATTAGGCTTTGCTATCTCTTTGTATACATATTTTATTGAACAAAAAATCAAAACTAATACACAATACAAGCCTGTATGTGATTTGTCAGACAGAATATCCTGTTCCAGACCAATCAAGAGCGAATATTCAAACATATTTTTCTTTTCAAATGCAATTGCAGGGATGCTATTTTATGCACTAATGTTTTTATTAGCTTGGTTGGGTAGAATAAATCTTTTATTAATTTCAGCAATTGGCAGCTGTATATTCTCCTGTGTTTTAGCTTATTTACTCTATTTTAAAGTAAAAGCTTTTTGTCTTTTATGTACATCACTTTACATAATTAATTTTACAATTTTAATCATTTTACTTTTAAAATTACAGTAAGGATCAATTTGAATAAATTTTTAGATCTAATTAATTATTCTTCACCAGAACTAACACAAAAAGCTCTTCTTTTTATGCGTATTTGCGTAGGCTTATTTATGATTACTGAAGGGTCACTTAAATTTATGGGTGGTCTGGAAACATTAAAATGGGTTGGTTCTGCCATACAAAATTTTGGTATTCATTTTTGGCCAACGGCATGGGGATTTTTGGCTGCATCTGCTGAATTTTTTGGAGGAATAGGACTTCTTCTTGGGCTCAGCACAAGGCTAGCTACTATATTTCTAATTTGTGTAATGATTGTTGCACTAACAATGCACATAAAAAAAGGTGACTCTATCGCTGTCTTTGGTTTTCCACTTATGATGTTGATAGTTTTTATTAGTTTTTTTATAATGGGCGGTGGAAAATATTCTCTTGATTATTATTTTAACCCTACTTCGCTACTAAAGTAGCTACGAAGGGCAGGCTCCAACTTGTGTTCCTACTAAGTTTGGTAGAGTAAAAATTTATAAAATAGTGCTAGTTGGTTCCATAAAATCTTGTGTCTCAAAAATTTGAAACTTAGCTTTTGGAGATTTCCATGCATCTTTTTCCAGTCCAGCTTTAAGGCTCAGTTGTTGTAAAGTCTGAATTAAATCAAAATCAAAATCTTTAGGAACCGTTGGCAAAAATAAAGCAGACTTATTCCCAACCTCTAAAATAATCCCATGTTTGTTTAAAATAATTTCTTTATATGATTTTATATTTCTAGGCTCTGAAAGAACTGAAATTTCTAAAGTTATCTCATCCAATTCTTTTTCAGCTAAAGGAGCGAAACGTGGATCATTATAAGCAGCTTGAATTGTCATATCTGATACAGTTTTATACAAAGGATCCTTTGCTTGAGTTGTACCTATACAACCTCTTAATTCTTTTTTGCCATTTTTAATCTTATATAAAGTAACAAATGCAGCACTTGATCTTTCCAACAACAGAGTCATTATAGGTTTAAACAAATCTACATCAACAATTTTTTTAAAAGATTGTATTAAAATGTTTCGTGAATAAACTAAAAGTGATCTTTTTTCTTGCATATTTAAAATATCGTTATTAATTTCATTTGTTATTACCAAGCCTGCATAACTTACTAAGTTATTTAAATCATTTGTAACTTCTGCTGATGTACCATATGATGTCAGTTTAACCTGAACTTGTTCAAAAACATTTAAATTCATTAATTTAATTAATAATTTTAATGGTTCATAGCCACAAACAGTATCGCCTGTTTTTTCTATAATAGTTTTAAATCCTTTATAATCTTGATGTTGAATTGAATTTAGAACTAAAGAGTCAAGTTGGTTCACCCTAAGTAATATATTATTTTTAAATGGTGCAAAACCAAATGATTTTCCATAATGTGTAAAATCAGTACTAACCACGACAATAGTCTTTTTATCTATTAATGATTTTAGAAAATTTACAACATTATCAACATCTTTATCTGTTAATGTACCTACTATAACCGGAATAATTTTGATCTTGGGGAACAAAAATTTTATAAACGGCAATTCCATTTCTACAGAGTGTTCTGGTTTGAAAAAATTATTATCTAAAACACTCAAAGAATTTTGGGAAAGCTTTTTTACAGACTTAGTATCTATTGCCAAAGATCCAATAGGAAGAATATATTTAGAAAATTTGGGCAAAGCTATGCCACTCAATGGAACAAAGTGGGATGGAGCCAGAATAATTATGCGTTCAACATTTTTTTTAGGAATTAATCTATAAACAGATGCGGCAACTGTTCCTGAATATAAGTATCCTGCATGAGGAGAAATTATTGCCCTAATTTTTGAACTATCCAATTCTGCATTAAATTCATTTTTCGCATTTTCAAATAAGTTTTTAAGTAAATTACTAAGTTCTTTTTGTTCTTTTGGGTACCAAGTTCCTGCTCTATGAGCATTAAAGTTTACTTGAGCAAAAGTTAAATTAGAAACCAAAAACAATATGATTATTATAAAATTTTTTAAAGACTTACTCATCTACTACCTTTTTTTAATTAATTTTATTGACTAATAATTATCCAGTTTATTAAATTTTTTTATAAAAAAGGAGATTACTATGAACATTTTTTTTTGGGCATCATTATTTTTCTTTTCAATTTTAAATGCACAACAAGCACCACAAGCTATTCAAGTTAACAGCATTCAAATAGACAACAAAATCCCCATGGAAGCAAGTGATGCTTTAAAAATAGATTGGTTCAGAATGGAAGAAGGAAAACCTCTTAATTTTGAAAAAGAAACAAGTAATGTTTTTAAAAGTTACATATTAAAACCCGGAAATCAAACAGCTCAAGTGCCACATGAAGCAAATAGCTTTAAATGTTCTGGGACAGTAAAACAAAAAATAGACAAAAAACCGAAATCAATAGTTTGCAATCTTTCATCAAATATTGAAAAAATATCTCCTAACAAGACATCATTTAGTCTAAAAATCTCTGAAAAATGCAATTTAAATGCCAATAGTAACAATGAATGCAATTGCGATATAATTATAGAATGAATAATTTAATTTCAATTATTTGAAATTTATGAGATAATATATGATTATAAGCTACTTTTTCCCTAATCTTAGATTTATAATTTACTAAGAAATTAAGCGAAAGACTACTGTGAATATTTTTTCAAGTTCCAGATTATTACCTAGTATCCAAAAGTCTCTACAAGCATTGGGCTTTACAAAACCAACTGAAATTCAAGAAATTGTAATTCCTATGCTTTTGGATAATCCCAAAAATGATATTCATGCCCAAGCTCAGACTGGGACAGGTAAAACTCTTGCCTTTGGAATACCATTACTACATATAGTAAAACCTGAAATAAAAGATGTTCAGGCGCTTGTAATAGCTCCAACACGCGAATTGGTCCTACAAATTTATGAAAGTCTTAGAGATATTTCACGAGAAACTAATATTATCATAGAACCTGTTTATGGTGGAATGCCGATAGGAAAACAAATATCAAATATAAGACGCGGGGCACAAGTAATAATAGGTACCCCAGGCAGGTTAATAGATCATTTGGAACGTAAGACATTATCACTAAAATCTCTTAAAGTATTAGTTCTTGATGAAGCAGATATAATGCTTGATATGGGCTTTAAGGAAGATATAGATAATATTCTAACTTCTGCACCTAAAGACAGACAAATCTGGTTGTTTTCTGCTACTGTAAGACCTGGTATTAAACAATTGATAAAATCCCATATGAAAAATGTCTTAACCGCTAAAGCAAGTGAAAAAGGCATAACCAGCATACAAGTTAAGCAATATTATTGTATTGCACCAATGCGTAATAGAATTGAGGCAACAGCTCGCTTTATAGAAAGCGCACCCGATTTTTATGGCATTATATTTTGCAGAACAAAAATGCTTGCAAGTGAAGTCATGGAACAATTAGTAGCAAGAGGTTTTAAAGCAAATTCTCTTCATGGAGATATGAATCAACCATTAAGAAATAAGGTTATTAGAGGGTTCAAAAATAAAGATTTCAATATCTTAACAGCAACAGATGTAGCTGCCAGAGGAATTGATGTTTCCAATCTTTCCCACGTTATAAATTTTTCTGTACCAGAAGAACTTGAAAGCTATGTACACAGAATAGGAAGAACAGGAAGGGCCGGAAAAGAAGGTATAGCAATAACATTTGTAACTCCAAATGAAATTCGTTCAATTAAACGAATAGAAAAACTAGCTCAAACTAATTTACTGGAGATACCTATCCCACCTATAGACACTATAATTAATTCTAAAATGGCAGCAGTTTCAGATTTTATAGAACAATCTAAAGAGCCAAATAAAAAACTTTCTGAAGTACACAAATTTGTTATGGAATTAGTGAATTCCTTTACAGAAAATGAAGTCAAAAATGCTCTTGCTGCGGCACTTGAAGATAAATTTTTCAAAGACATTATTAATGAAAATCTTAGTTCTGTAAGTTCTGCAAGTTCAGATAATATACCGCAAGAAATCTTTTTTGGCCTCGGTCATGAAAATGGTTTCACAGAAGATATGATACGTGACTATCTATATCGCACGTGTAAATTAGTTCCCCAAGACTTACGTAAAGTTAGAGTTTTAAAACAGCAGACATATATTTCTATACCAGAAAATCGCCTAAAAAATTGCGTAGATGCTATGAAAGCAAGCCCTATTGCCAATATCCCTCACAAAATATTTCTTGTAAAAGATACTTATGGACAGCCAAAACAAGATAGATCTAATAGACACTCAGATAGATTTGGTGGTAATAGAGGTAAGAATAAAAGAAGAGATCAAAATAGAAGAAAAAGATATTAAAATAATAGGTCGCATTTTATTACGACCTATTATATTTTACATTTTAAAATAATTATAAATTATTTTTTTAATCAACCATATGATAGCCAGGTCCACCGGGACAGCCATGATCTGCATGTCCTGCTGTTTTAGCCAAACAAACCCAACAAAACTCTTTATGGCAGCTAATACAATCCATAAATCTACAACCACCATTTTTCTGTACAGCTACATTGCAATGTGGGCAGGCTTTAGTGTTCTTCTTAATCCAATCAAGATTTGCTTTATCAGCTGCATTTTTATCATTAGCTAATACAGCATCTTTACAAGACATATCTTTGCCATGTGGAAAATAACAACCTGAACAATAATGTTTTGTACACTTAGGGCATTGTACATTATGAGGTGCTCCGCCATCCTTAATAAATACATAAGTACAACCAGGTGTTGGGCAATTTTTAGCATCGCCGGCTAATAATATCCATTCTTTGAATTGTATTTCACCTATTTCCTTTATTTTTTCTTGATTTTGAGTAATTTTAGTGACATCTGCATGCGAGATAGCTGCTTTACATTTAGGTTCGGGACAACGTAAACCTTTTGAGCTTTTATCTTTAATAGCAGTATCAACTAGCCCTGTAAGACAGTTTTTACAATAAGCATGCTTACAAGAAAGTTCTACTATTTCCTTAACTTCATCGTCTAAACAAATACTACATGTATTTTGTTGTTTTTTGGGTTCCGCAGGCTTTGCAGGAACAGCTGGTTGAGGTACTGGTGCTGCAGGCGCAGAAGCGGTTGGTTGCTGAACTGAAACTGCAGGTGCAGGCATAACTGCTGGTTGCACAGCTCCATCTGATAACGCTAATGCAATAGCAGCGTCTAACGCTATTTGATCTTCTTGTCTTGTTTTGTCATCCTGACGTTTCTTTTCTTCTTCTTTAGCTGTTTGCTCAGAAAGAGATAACGCACTAGCAAGATTCAACTCATCTTCATGAGACATAGCTCTCATAGAATTTGAAACCTGAAAAACTAATGTAAGAAACATTAATTTTAATACATTTGAAAAGTTCATAAAATACCCCTATGTTTATAAATAAAAACATTACAACTACAATATTTATAATATTAATTATATACAACTTTGCCAAATTGTCAATGCGTAATTTTTGCTAAATTTACAGGGTAAAAGCCTAAAAATTGAACCCACCTATACCCTTTATCCTACCCCTATGCCAGAACTATGTCAAAAGGTGCAATTTAAACCAGAAATGTCTTCAGGAGCAATTCATAAGCTTTTTGTTCGTCCAAACCCCGAGAGCTCATATAAAAAAGATACTCTTTATCAAAATAACCCACAGCACTAGCATGAGAACACTTTACTTCATCAGTCAAAACTTCTAAACAAGGTATAGATGTAGCTCGCGCAGAATTTGAAAATAATATATTTTTGTTCTCTTGAGATGCCCAAGTTCTAAGACCCTTTGGATCAACATAAATAGTTCCATGATAATTTGCGGTAGAATCTCCAAATAAAGCACCCCTGATAATTACTTCACTTTTAGTATCAGTGCCTAGATGTGTTTGTTTAGTTATAATTGTAACTTGCCTTAAGCCATAAAGTACATAATTGCCCTTGATTATAAGAGTTGAATTTTGACCAATAAGAAAAGAGTTTATTGTTAAACTGGTCATACAGGAATCAGAAATTTTAAAACTAAAATTTACTTGGGAGCTGTCATAAATATATAAATTAAAATTTAGAGCTTGATTTTTACCTCTAAAACTTGTCTGATCAAAAAAATAATTTAAAGTTGCTCTTTTATAAACTATAAAATTAATGTTAGCTTCAAGATCCAAAAAATTATTTGAATAATTAGCCTGGGAATTTTCGTCAATAAAAACAATTTTTTGTTTCACCCTATAGAACCTTCCATTTCCATGTTGATCAAGCGATTAATTTCAACTGCATACTCCATAGGCAATTCTTTAACAAAACAGTCTATAAACCCATTAACTATCATCGCATTAGCTTGGGCTTGAGTAAACCCTCTACTCATCAAATAAAATAGCTGATCTTGACTAATTTTACTTACGGAAGCTTCATGTCCTATATCAACATCAGATTCACTCACATCAACTGTAGGATAAGTATCAGAACGAGAATTTTTATCTAAAATCAAGGCGTCACACTGAACCTTTGATTTAGAATTTTTTGCTCCTTTAACAACCTTAAGCAAACCTCTATAACTTGATCTACCGCCATCCTTACTGATAGATTTTGAAATAATGTTTGAAGTAGTATTAGTTGCCAGATGAATAACCTTGCCTCCAGCATCTTGATGTTGCCCCTTTTTTGAAACAGCCAAAGAAATAATTTGCCCTTTGGCTCCACGTCCTTTTAAAATAATACTTGGATATTTCATAGTAATCTTACTACCAAAATTACCATCTACCCATTCTACTGTAGAATTTTCATTTGCTATCGCTCTTTTTGTAACCAAATTGTAGACATTTTCTGACCAATTTTGAATTGTTGTATATCTAACACGAGCATTTTCATGAGCAATTATTTCTACAACAGCACTATGCAAAGAGCTAGTTCTATAAACAGGAGCGCTACAACCTTCAACATAATGTACAAAACTGCCTTCTTCGGCTATTATCAATGTTCTCTCAAACTGCCCCATACTAGAACTATTTATTCTAAAATAGGCCTGTAATGGCATATCTATGTGAATGTTTTTGGGAACATAAACAAAACTACCGCCACTCCAAACAGCAGAATTAAGTGCGGCAAATTTATTATCATTGGGAGGAACAATGGTCCCAAAATATTTTTTAAATATTTCAGGATACTCTCTTAATGCTGTTCCTGTATCAAGAAAAATAACCCCTAAGTCTTTCCATTTCTGCTTCAAGTTCTTATATATAACTTCAGAATCAAACTGAGCTCCAACTCCAGCCAAAAACTTACGCTCCGCTTGAGGTATACCTAACTTATCAAAAGTGTCTTTCATATTTTCAGGAACATCTGACCAAGAACGTTGAATTTTCTCTAATGGTTTTACATAAAAATGAATATCATTAGTTTTTAACTCAGAAAGATCTGCTCCCCAAATTGGCATAGGTTTATTTTCAAAAACTTCAAGAGCTCTTAGCCGAAACTCTAACATCCATTCAGGTTCATTCTTTTGTTTTGAAATTTCAATAACAATTTCACGATTAAGTCCTTTTTTGGACCTAAATATGTAACTCATTATAACCTTTTTCTTCTATCTTCTGAGCCAAAGAAGAATTCCCGGATTTAATTATAGAACCTTGAGAAAATACATGCACAAAATCAGGAACAATATGATTTAAAATTCTTTGATAATGAGTAACCACGAGAACAGTAAATTTAGGATTAGATTTTTTACAGATATTTAAAGCATTAGCAACAATTTTTAATGAGTCAATATCAAGCCCAGAATCAATTTCATCAATAATAGCTATAGTTGGTTGTAATAAAATTAATTGTAACATTTCCAACTTTTTCTTTTGTCCACCAGAAAAACCTTCATTTAAATTTCTATATACAAAAGAAAAATCTATATCTAACAATTTCATAGATTCTTCAAGCAACAATTTAAAATCCTGAACAGATATCTTTTTTGAAGTGAAAGCAGTATAAATCTCTTTCAAAAATGTAAATATTTGCAATCCCGGAATTTCTTGTGGATATTGAAATGCTAAAAATATTCCTAGCTTGGCTCTCTTTTCAACAGATAGATCTGTGATATCCTGACCATTAAAATATATTGCACCATTATCAACCTTACATTTAGGATGTCCCAAAATAGTATAAGCTAATGTAGATTTACCTGAACCATTAGGACCCATAAGGGCATGTATTTGACCTATTTGAACTTTTAAACTCAAATCTTTAATTATTTTTTGATTTTCAATTGAGACTGATAAATTTTTTATCTCTAATATAGAGCTCATTTTTATTGCGTCTTTTTAAAAAAAAGTTAATATATAGATTGTATCAAATTAAACTTAAAATAACAATTTTATTAAAGTCATTACTTACATGAATAATATTTTAAAAATTTTTAGTGTATTACTTGTATTAGTGGTTATCCAATCATCAAAAGCATTTGAATATCAAAGTATTTCAGACTTAATCAACGAGCCTATTAATACAATATTAGCAAGTTTAAAACAATTTGAACCATACAAAGCTTTGACTATGATCAATGAAAAACGATGTTACAACGAAGAAATATTAGATACGGCTGTTAAGATGTATAAATTGGTAAGATTTCAAGCAGAACATTCGCTTGAAAAAGAGATTAAAGATAGGTTCTTTGATGAAGCAGAAGAATACCTAATTATAATTAAATTAGTAATTGAAAAACTTGAAATTAAATTTGATTTACAAATTCTTAGTAAACCAGTTTCATCTTGTATAATTTTATAAAATCTAAACTTTAGAGAAGCATGCTATGAAAAAACAAATTCTATATTTAATATTATTAACATTTACCACTTTATATTCCGGTAAAACAAAAAAAAGCGTATCTTTAGAAAGTAATGAACATGTAGAGCTTTTAAATATATTTGCAAAACATCTTCCATATGAAAATCGTGAGAAAATTTTTACACAAATTATTAGGGAATTCTGCACAGACTATCCAGGAATCAATAATAAAGACACAAATCTAGCCTTAAAGTTTCTCAAAGACGCTGAAAGCAAGGGGCCCATTATTATAATCTTATTTTTAATCCAACGATACAAAGATGATCTTCTGATTAAATATTTTCTAAAACCAAAAAATTTAGATTATTGTTTGAAATATAATATATCAATATTACATATTGCAGCTAAATATAATAGAATAAAAATTATAAATCATCTAATAATTAATGGAACAGATGTAAACTCCGTAGATCAATATGGAAATACACCATTAGCAGTAGCAGAGTGTTATGAAAATAAAGAAGCTTATGAACTTTTAGAAAAACATGGGGCTTTAAAAGAAATAAAACGTAAATCTAAATGCCCAGACTGCGTTATATTATAAGTTAATTGACAATTAAAACACAAAATATAGATATTATAAAAAAAGGAAATTTAATGAATAAAATAATATTTTGTTGTTTATTAATAATCACAAACATAAATTGCTCTGAAAACGATAATAAAATAAATATAGAAAAAGTTACTCAGACCTTTTTAGATTTTCACTCTAAGTACACAGAACTCACAGAGGAAGAAGATATTCATCCAGCATTAGATAACTCAACACAATTGTTTGTTTTGTATTTTATATCCAAAGATAATATTGATAATCTTCAAAATTATATGAGTGGATTAGAAAATATAGATTCCCAATTATTTGGTATAAAAATCACAATGTTACACATAGCAGCTTTTTACAATAGTATTAATGTAATTGGTTGGCTAGTAAAAAATGGAGCTAACTTAGCTCTCAAAGATTCATGTAATAATACCCCATTAGACATAGCAGTCAAGTTCCGTAATACTAATGCAGCTACTTTAATTGAAAGATCTATTAGATTAAGATTCTTACAAAAAACAAAACAAAATAATAAGTCTTGCGCAATACTATAAATATTACTAATACAAAATCAAGCACAAAGTAATCCGTTTCAATACACTTATTTATATAGCTTGATTTTTACAATAAATATATTAAGCTAACTTAGTAGTCATTTTAATTAATTTAATTCTTTAGGGGCACGCTATGCTAAAAGTAGCACTTCTTTCTCTAACTCTTATTTCAAACTTGTATGTAAATTGCAATACACTTAAAAGAGGTATTCCGGCTCCCAAATTCTCAGCAATTGGTGATGATAACAAAAGACATAATTTAAATGAGTATAAAGGTAAAAAATTAGTTCTTTATTTTTATCCAAAAAATGGCACTCCATGGTGCACTCTAGAAGCAAAAGGATTCAGAGATAATTTTGCGCTTTTCAAACGTAACAATATTGAAGTTCTAGGTGTAAGTTATGATTCTGTTGAAAAACACCAAGAATTTAAAGCCAAACACCAATTACCATTTATGCTTTTAAGTGATCCTGAATCACAAATATCTGAACTTTATGAAGCAAAAGGGTTAATTCTTAACAGCCGAATTACCTACATCATCGATGAAAACGGTATCATTAATCATATATTTACAAATGTTGTGCCAAAAACGCATGCTCAAGATGTATTAAAATATTTAAAAATCGTTAAATAGTTCTAAAAAATAAAGATGCCCATATTTTGTATGAGCATCTTTATTTTAAACTTAATATTGTGGATATTGTGGATATAAATAACCCGAAACTATATCTGAAAGTTCTGGAAGTAGGCGATTTGCAACTTCAGTTTCTATAAGCCTTTTTCTTTGAAGTTCTAATTCTCTTCTTTGCAATTCTTGTCTGATTAGGTCTGCAATACGAAGAAGACCACTTTGGTCCGCTATTTCTAAAATTGTATTTCCACCATATCTTAAATTTAAATTTGTAACTCTTAACAACATGTTTAACAAATCTAAATATGGCCTTACAAAATATTTTTCCTGTGGAACTTTTTCACCTTTTTTATCTTCAGCGTGACGTTTAGCCATTCTAAAATCAAATTCCAACTTTCTTAAAAGATTCATTAAAGCTGTATCGCCTTTATTATTTAGAATATTAGGATTTGCACCATTATCTAATAATAGCTCCACTATATAATAACTCCATGCTGCGGCTCTCATTAAAGGTGTTTCACCATCGTTAGTTCTAAGATTAGGATTAGCGCCATTATCCAATAATAGTTTTGTTATACTAAAGTTCTTATTGCTTACAGCCCACATTAAAGGTGTCATACCGAGATAGTTGCTAAGGTTTGGATTAGCCTGATTCTCTAACAATAGTTTTACCATTTCTTCATTATCATGCATTGCGGCAAACAATAATGCCGTATTATCTTTATGGTCTTTACTATTTATATCAAATTTTCCTACAGATTTGCTTGCACGCGCAAGCGCTTCTCTGACTATTTTTATATCACCTTCTCTTGCCCCTCTAATAAGCATTTCATTTGAAGTTTCACTCATAGAATAAAGCGAGCTAACGAAAAATAAACAAAAGATTGAAAGTATTCTTTTCATGTTTCCTCCATATTTATTTAAAATATTGATTATAATATACACCTATATAAATATTATCAAATATAAAATAAAAAGCAAGTGGTTTGTAAAAATTCGTCAAATAGGGGTAAATTATGAGACAACTCTGGTTAATTCCTGAAGAGTAATAATGCCATCTTGGACCTTTTTAGTAGCATCTTGTAACAATGTTATCATTCCATCTTTGGTTGCTTGGAAACTTATATCATTAAATCTTGGTTTTTCAACTATTAAAGACCTAAGTTCATCTGTCATGACCAACAACTCAAAAAGGCCGGTGCGACCTTTATAGCCTGTTTCATCACAACTAGCACAACCCATACCCTTTAATATATGTCTAGATTCAATTTTCAAAAAATCCATTAATGTTTGTTCTTGATAGGTAGGTTCAATTGTCTGAACACAATTAGAGCATATTTTTCTAACCAATCTTTGGGCCAATACGCCCGTTAAAGAGGCGTTAATCAAGAATGGTTCAATCCCCATATCCATTAACCGCATTATAGCGCCAGGAGAATTATTAGTATGTAGTGTAGAAAAAACAAAGTGCCCTGTCAAAGCAGCTTCAATTGCGATTTTAGCGCTTTCTTTGTCCCTTATTTCTCCTATCATTGCAATATCAGGGTCCTGGCGTAATAAAGATTTTATACCTTTGGCAAAAGTAAATCCAACTTCAGGATGAATCTGCCCTTGAGTAACACCATCAATATGATATTCTACCGGATCTTCTAAAGTAATAATATTTTTGTCCGGAGTATGTAATTGTGAAAGACAAGAATATAGGGTCGTTGTTTTACCTGAACCTGTTGGTCCCGTTACCAAAATAAACCCTGTAGGAAGATTTATTAAATTTTTAAATATTTTTAAAGTTTCAAAATCAAAACCAATATCTTCAAGATTAATTTTATTCTTTGACCTATCAAGAATTCTAATTACAACTTTTTCCCCATATACAGAAGGAAAAGTTGAAATTCTTAAATCTATCAATTGCCCTTTTAATGTAAGCTTAAACTTTCCGTCTTGTGGAATACGTTTTTGAACAATATCAATATTTGATAAAATCTTAATTCGAGAAATTATTTGATGCATAATCTTTTTAGATACTTGGGGCTGATCACTAAGTATACCATCCAATCTAAATCTTACTCTTAAGTAATCTTCCATTGACTCTAGGTGTATATCAGAAGCTCCTTTTTCAATTGCAAGTCTTATAATAGTATCAACAAGATCAACTACAGGTAAAGATTCATCAAACATTTAGAGTCTTTCTTTATCTATTATTTCATCGACCGTTTTTTCTTCTTCAAAAATTTTATCTTCTACTTCATCTTCATCTGTCAAATCATCTATATAGGTGGGGGATTTATCCCAAGCATTACGTATTTCATCAATAATATCTTGTGCCAATCCTACTAAAAACTCGGGAACATATGGCGAATATTTTTCAATTTCTGATTTAAGTCCTGGAATGTCAGGGTTATTCGCTACAAAAAAAATCATATCAGCCTCACCATCCACACTCCTTGGTATAATCAAATTTTGCAATAAAAAATCTTTAGGAAAATCTCTAACTAAATCATGATCAAAAAAAAAACCTACAACGTCCATAGATGGTACACCATAATATTCACTTAGAGCTTTAAGAATATTTTCCTTAGCAACTAATCCTTCACTTAATAAAAAGTCATCAAATGCAATTTGGGAGTTATTATGAAAATCTTCACGCATACTTTCTGCTTCTTTTTTATTAACTGACTTTTGCTTTACTAAAATATCACAAATTCCATCTACAAAATTCTTTTTAACTTCATCCATATTTTTAACCTATTTTATAACCTACCAACAAACCAACAAATCCTGTTATTATAATTAATAAATTTTGTTTAATCCAATCCAGATAAATTTGAAACAAAGAACCTAATGTATCTTCAGGACTTACGCCAGTAAGTTGACGAATTTTTACCCAATCTATAGATATAACATTTGAATTTTGTAGAATAAATAAACCTAACCCTAAAATTAAAATTGCAATAAAAATATATTTAAAATATTTTTTAAGTAAAAAACCTACAAAAAAACCTACTCCAAAATAAGTAAGAAGTTCTAAAATCTTAGTAGTTGATAAATCAAGCCTTGTAAACCAGTCCTGTACCCATACTTTAAATTTTTCTATTATGCTTGGTTCATTTAATTGTTCTATTGTATTGTTTTTCATCAAACTCCCTTTTCTTGGCAAAGAACTAAAAATTATTATTTAAATTATGATAAAATTAGTTGTTTTTTAGCAATAAAAAAAGAGAGATATTGTTAATATCTCTCTTTAAAAGCAAATTTACTTTCTAATTATGCTCTTACCTAACTAATTCCTTTAAAGCTTTTCCTGCTTTAAATTTAGGAACTTTTTTAGCAGGTATTTGCATTTTTTTACCTGTTGCTGGGTTTACGCCCATTCTACTTTTTCTTTTCATTACAGAAAAAGTACCGAAGCCTGTTAATACAATTGGCTTATTTTGCTTAAGAGCAGTTCCAACTACAGATATAAAAGATTCTAAAGCTGATTTACATGTTGATTTAGGCAACTTGGACATTTTTGCCATTTGCTCTATTAACATTGCCTTATTCATAATATAACTTCCTTACGTTTTAAGTTTTTTCTACCTAAAAAATTGGGCAGACAAAACTAGTACCTAATGTAACAATATAAAGTAATTTGGTTTTGTCAAGTACAATATTTATATTTTTAATAAATATTTAACTCTATTAAAAAGACTGGCCCTACTTCGCTCTTATGAGCTACGAAGGGCAGGCCCGCCAGGCATTCGTCATTTTTTCAAAATGCACGAATGACTGGTGCCGAGAGCCGGACTCGAACCGGCACAGACGTTTAAGTCCGAAGGATTTTAAGTCCTTTGCGTCTACCAATTTCGCCATCTCGGCACATAATAAATATATCAAAAATTATAAATATTTGGAGGCGGCACCCGGATTCGAACCGGGGATCAAGGTTTTGCAGACCCATGCCTTACCACTTGGCTATGCCGCCATAAATTTCAATTAACGGCTTAGCTTAAAAGGCCCGCATCCATCATCTTGCTCTTCAATTCTTCCGTTGTAATAACATTCACGCCTTCTTCAAATTTTTCAGGCTTTTCGTTAGCTGCTGTTAAATATGAAGAATCACCTTCAACAGCACATGGTCCTTCTACAGGTAGACCAGATTGCTTCCACTCAACAATACCGGCTTCGTAAGCTGATACATTTTTAAAGCCCATTTGTGTCAATTTGCGTGCCGACTCGCCACTTGCTGAACATTGATAATTTGCGCAATAAGTAACAACATGGGTATCCCTATCCAAATCTTTTGCATATTGTTCGACATCAGAAAAAGGTACATTTACTGAACCTTTTATATGACAGTTATCATATAAATTCTTATCCAAAACATTCATGACAACTAAACTTGGTTTTTTTTCTTGCATTTCAGATTTTTTACATCCCAATTTGCATCCTGCAATAAACCCTACAGCAGTTACCAATAAAACAACATATATCTTTTTAACAAAATTCATCTAATTCTCCAAAACTTTTAAACATTATAAAATTTAACATAATTTCAATGACTTGCAAGTAATTTTAAATTATTTAACACGCTGAAAGCATCTTGTCCACCTCACTCTCTTGAAAAAATCTATTGGATGTTTAATTAAATCAAAGATCCACCAAGACTCTTGACTATCAATTGACCACAATCTAAAAATTATTTTTCCATGAATAAGTTTACCATTTAAAGGTCCCCATACTCTTGAATCGGAACTATTTAGCCTATTGTCTCCCATGGCCCAAAATTGATCTTCACCTAATTTATGATGATATATATCTAAATTTCTGCCATCATGGGATATAAACGGAGTACCGGGATATCTTACATCTGATTCATTTCTTAAAAATGCAACCTTTTTTCCCATATCTATATAAGTTTGAGTAGTAGAATAAAATGGCTGATTATCTGGAGCAAAATTTGGATCATAACTTTTATAAAGAAATTGATTATAGCAAGTAGGATCATAAACATTAACTAATGGATATTTATTTAAATAAGGTTCATCTAATTTTACAAAATCAGGTTCGCCCTTTTTCTTTAAATAGACTACTGTTTTGCCATCCTCTATATCGCCTTTAATTTCATCACCTGGAGCAGCAATTACACGTTTTGTCCAATTTGAAGGCCCCCAAACATAATTTTGCCACAAATTCATAAATTTATTATCAGAATAATTGTAAGTTGGATCATTAAATGAAATTATATCTCCCCTTGTTGGATAATAAAAAACTGTAGAAAACTTATCTGCAACAAATCTTTCACCTACTAACATCGTAGTTTCCATAGAACCTGTAGGAACCTGATACAATCCATATCCAAAGGTTCTTATTAAAAAAGCTATTGGCACAATAACAACTAGAGCCTTAAAAAACTCATATATTGAATCTAAATATGATTTTTTTACTGTATTTTTCAAGTTAAAAATCCTTTCATTAAAAATATTTAAGGTAAGACATGCAAAGGGTTAATATGCTTACCAAAAGCATACACTTCAAAATGAAGATGTGAAGCATCTCTTCCCCTTTTACTTACTACATGACCGGTGCTTCCTACTGTTCCAATTTTATCTCCTCTAGAAATTTTTTGTCCCAATTTAACTTTAATTGAATCAAGATGCGCATAACGTGTTTTATATTTTTTATTATGCCAAATTACAACAGTATTTCCATAGCCAGGTAGATAGCAGGCTTCTTTTACAATTCCACCACCAACTGATTTAACTGTAGTTCCTCGAACTGTTGCCAAATCAATACCGCTATGAAATTTGGTCCTACCTCTTAATTTTCTATAACCATAGAATGAACTTATATAAAATTGGCCAGCATTCAATGGCCAAATAAAGTCTGCTAAACTATCAAATATTTTTGTAACTCTTCTTCTAGTAATTATAAGTTTATCAGGTTTAACAATTTTAG
>Ga0207097_1001_pt2 | contig 36551 bp, 30 predicted proteins | sample Alteio_BWMinHeat_87_FD_153541 | JGI IMG/M metagenome (GOLD analysis project Ga0207097, IMG submission 153541) | Enriched cells from forest soil in Barre Woods Harvard Forest LTER site, Petersham, Massachusetts, United States -... | ecosystem: Environmental > Terrestrial > Soil > Temperate forest >...
AATGGAGAAGGGAATTGGCATCGTCAATTAGCTACATTTTTGGTTAAGCTTCCTTTGCGCGCAGTGCGCAATATTCTCAATCTTCTTTATAACATCATTAAAGAAATATTTTTTGCGATGTCGCATCCATTAAAAGCATTAAACCATTTAGCGCATTTAATTGTTTCGCTTATTTATGAATTATCCAAACCCGAAACATGGTCAAAAATGGGGGCTGGAATGATGGGGGCAGGATGTGGTCAGGCTTTAGTTACAGGAAACCCTCTTTCTGTTATTGGATTGCTCGTGGGTTCTTTAATGCTAAGCACAGGCTTATGTTTTGGCGCTTTAAAAGCAGCGTTTAATGCAGAAAAAGGCGAGAAATTAAGCAAAGCTAAAGCGCAGGCCCTCTCTCAATTAATGCAACTTCCAGAAAGTTTCCTTACCGGCTTTTTTATGGGACTTCTTGTAGGAGGAATTCAGCGCGCCGTTTATGAAAATAAAGCTGAAATGCACAAGCAAGCTAATTATCAAAAAGCAAAACAATATACTGATGAATTTATGGAAGGCGATTCTGATGTTCAAATTAACATTGAGATAGAGATAGATGGGGCAGGTAATGTTGTTGTTAAACTGGAGTCTTTTTATCCTGATTATAATAGTCGCTATATTTTTCAATCAACCCTAAGTCCAGAGGGCGCTACATTCGAAGGTGGTTCTCTTATTAGTGACGGACAAGTCTACGATCTGGGAGATTTCTGTGGGTTTGACTCTTGGGCCGACTTAGAGATCCAAAGTAGCTTTACGGAGCCCCTTATTCCTACACTTCCTCAGGATGTAGCTTTTAGTAATAGCGGCGCTGTAATGGGAGCATTCCCTTCTCTCCTAGCTTCTAAAGAGTTGGCGTTGTTGCATAACATAGAGAGATAAATTTTTTCTCTTTTCTTCCTCTGTGGTTTTCTTGTCTCTGTGGTTTAATCTTTGGCTAACGCTTGTGTACTCAAGCGTTAGCCAAAGATTAAACCACAGAGGGAAGAAACCACAGAGAAGAGAGAGAGAGAGAGATTATACCCTCTTTGTTATACAACGCTTGGTGAGGAAGAAGAGGGAGAGGATGATGAGGATTGAGGCAAGGCTTGTGGCGATGGGGGAGATGTGGATGGGGAGGATTTCTGAGAATTGGAGGATGTTTAGGGTTGTCGAAACAAACCAGGCTGTAAAGTATCCTACTTGCTCAAAACGGGAGGGCTCAGATTTTCGCGCTTTTGAAAGCATATAGCCAATAATTAGAATGATACATAGATTAACTAACGAAGAGTCTGAGCTATTTAAAAGAAACTCAATAGAAAATAGATTAGAAACTAGAATAAAGATTGTTGTTAAGCCAAGGCCAAGAATGAGGTATTCTTTACGTCCAAGAAGCGCTTTAGGGGCTATCACTTCCCATCCTACAGACGCAGAGTAGACATTTGCGACATTTGCGCAAATAACAGAGAGAAAAATAAAGATAATAAGAGATAAGCGCAGCACCTCACTCGAAGTACCAAGCACAAGCGCTTCATTAATTTCAAAAGCCCCTGTAATGATCGATCCCAAATATAACCCTAGTAAGGCAATAGCTAAACTCACTAACTGAATGACTGTTAAAGCTTTTATAGATGTATGAAGGGATTTACTGTGCCTAAAAAAAGTGGGCAGATCTGAGGTGATTCCTAGATTTGTGATTAATACAAGGGTAAGACCTGCTAAGGATAATCCGGCTGTTGTGATTTCGGGTAATTTAAAAGGGATAATAAAAATCACAGCAATAAAAGCGGCTATAAGAAAAGGAAAAACAAAAGAAGCTAGCTTCTTTAATAGAGTGACCCCTTCCATACAAAGAAAGGTGCTAACAATTCCTACAAAGACACTTATTTGGGTGAATTTATCGATGCTGGGGTTTTCTTCGATGAGTAAAAGATGCGTAAGCGTTTTACTTGCAGCTGTTGTTTGCGCAATAAACCAAGCTAAAGTAGAAATTAAAAGAAAGGCTCCAATAAAATATCCGCCCATATTTCCTAGGTAGACTTTGGCGATATCTAAGGTGCTTTGCCTTTTTTCATAGCTCATCATAATAATGGCTAAACGGATAAACCAGGCAATGGCATTTCCTACAATAATTGTAAGGATAGCCCCATAAAAACTGTTCTGCTCTAAAACAAGAATGCTTGTTGCTAAAATGGGAAGGCTTGTCCAGCCGCTTAGTTGAATAGCGGAAAGCTGCCAAACAGACTGATTCGTATCAGGGAGTTCTACGTGTTTTGCCATCTTTTAAGCCTTGATTCTTAGTTTTGTTTTTATTGCCCAAGTTGTCTCTTCAATAAAAACAACACTCATGAAAAAGAGGACGCTAGCTCCGACGCCACTTAATAAAGACTCAAAATTTTCTGAGGGCCCTCTACTTTCATAAATGGTTGCTACTACGCACCCAAAAATCCAAGCGGCTAAATTCAAGGTTTTCTCAAAGGGCCTTGGCCTATGTTGAAGAGTTATGCGCATAAGGTGCGCCATGAGTAAAACAGCACCTAGAGAGGCCATGTAACAATTCGTGAGCCTTTCGAAAAAAAGAACAGGAGAAGAGATCTGTAAAAAAGTATAGGTTAGCGTTCCTAAAAGTCCAATAATGGCATAGCCTTTAGCCCCTCCAAATTTAGGAACAATAGTTTGCCAACAAGCAGAAGCAAAAAAGATGTTTAGCAAGTTAGAGCAAGCCAAAGTCATTAGAATATAAATAGTTATAAGAACTAGCTGAAACCCGGTCCATAAATGGGGGTTCGAGAGCTTTATCCAAATAGTAGAAATTTCAAAAATGGATATAAGTAAAATGCTTAACGTTAATCCTAAATAAGAATGAGCTCTTGAGCGAGAGTGCTGAAAAATGGTCGGGAAGTTAATGAATCCTGGAAGAAGAAGGAGGATGGTAGAGAGCACTGCCCCAAAAGAAGGGCGCCATTTTTCTGTAAATATTATAGAGTAATCCGCTTTAATAATTTCATAAAGATAAAAGCAAATAAAAAGAGGTAAACAAATCACTGTGATGTTTTTGAATAAGCGTATTCCTCCGGTAGCAAAGAGAGCTGAGAGAACTCCCAAAGAAGCGCCTAAGCGCAGATAGATATCTTTTGACCAGCTAGTATGAAAATCAAAAAAATGATCGAGTGTTGTAAGGGATGTATTGATTTGAAGAGCATACCAATTCATAAAAGCAAGAATTAAAACTAAAGCAACAATAGCTGTGCCAAAGTGACCTAGATACCCTTTTATATTTTCAATAGCATTAAGATGCGTTTTTTGAGCCATAGAAATAATTGCTATAGCTATGATCCATAAAATAAGATTTCCTATAAGAATAGATAAAATGGCTGAGGCTGCGCCATATTTTTTTGCAAGCACATCTCCTACTAGAACAAGAGGTAAACTTAAAGAGACAGTGGGGATGCTAGCTAGTTCAAAAAAATTTAATTTTTCCTGAGCTTGTGGGGGAGTTCTACCACTCATAAAAAAGATCCTTTTTTTCCTTATAACCTGAAGCTGGAATTTCTTTGCTAGAACCTTTTTTCGAAGGGCTCTCCTTGCTGTAAAATAATTATTTGACTTTTAATTGATTTAGTTATATTATTGTCATTAAGCGGTATTAGCTTTAGTATAAAAGGAGAATAAAGTGAGTGATAAAAAAACATTAAAAGCCTTTAAGCTCTATGGTCTTATAGGCAAATCTCTTTGTGCGTCGGCAGGAGGGATTGTAGGTTTTATTTTAGGGGGGCCTTTGCTTGCGATTCCAGGAGTTCTCTTGGGAGGCATGGGGTCACATTTTCTAGAAAGGAGTGTAAGTTACACTTCGTCAAAACAATAAAATTATCCACATCATAATTAAAATAGGTACTTAAGTTTATGCATTTACTTAGTAATTTATTACCTTATGAGAAAAATAAGAAGAAAAATAAAGACCTTCAAATCGCTCTTTATGAATATCAATCTCTTTTGGCTGCGGCGTTAGAAGCGAGCAAAGCCTTAGAGGTGGTAGACTTAGAAAAATTTGATGCTCTTGTAGGAGAAAATGCATGCCAAATACGCGCTATTTGGATTTCTCTGATCACATCCAAAGCTCTTATCAATATCGAGTGTTTTAAGGCTCGTATCCATCGTTCTATTAAGCATTTAGAATTTGTTTTAGAGTCTAAAAAAATGCAGGAATGGATGAGAAGCGGTATTGACTTAGAAGAAGTATTAAAAGAAGAGAAAATGGATGTTTCTTTAAGCGAGGAAGAGTTGTTTGGTGTGCAATCTTTTATTCTTACAGAAATGAAAGAGGTGAAGAGAGAAGAAGACAAAATGTCATCTTTATTTCGCATGGAAAGTACAGCAATAAAAAAGTATAAAAAATTTGGAGAAGTTTCCACTTCTTTTGCGCGTCATCTTGCTAATAAGCTTAAAGAAGACGTATCAAAAAGTTCTGTAACATTTGTTAGAAATAGAGCTCTTACTTTAGAAGACGCTTCTTTAATTAATATGACTTCAGAAGATTTTACAATTGAGCATCATTCTTTATCTTGCATTCCTTTATTTTCCTCTTCTAAAACTATTTTGAAGACAGCCCTTGCAGAGAAAATTCCTCTTATTCTTCATATTAAATTTCTGAAAGAGGAAGAAGAAGGATATATTGTAACAGAAGAAGAATATGTATGTTATAAAAGTAATCATAATGGATCATCTTTCCAATATGAAGAAACAACAGAAGAATTAAATAATGATACCCCTGCATTTGTTATTCAAGGCGTTGTGAATATGAATGCCCTTTCTAGAGAAGAATGGAAGCGTAATATGAATAATAGATCCATTGAAGAAGTTTTTTTAGCTTGTGCAGCAGATCATAAGCAATATCCGGATGCTTCTGTGGACCGTTTAAAAGACCCTGAGTATCAGGAATTTAAGAAAATCGCTAAAGAAGAAGGCTTTTCTAGTGAGAACTCAAGAACTTTTTTCATTCAACATGTTTATGCAGCGCGCGCAGGGAACTTAATTCAATCAACATCTTTAGAAACTATTTCTTGCAGTTAAACATTAATGCTTTAATAGACCAAGTAGTTTCTTCAATAAAAAGAATGCATAAAAAAATAAGAATACTTGCACAAGGTCCTGCTATAAGAGAATCTTCGGGATGAGAAGGAAGTTGGATTGCGGTAAAAATTGCGGCTAAACATCCTACTAGCCAAGAAAGGCTGCTCCATGTTTTTTCAAGGGCGCGGGGTCTATGTTTTACAATCACTTTCATCAAAAAATCAATAAGCAACACAACACCTAAGCTTGCAATAAAGCTAGAGGCAATGATTTCTAAAAAGGCTAGAGGAAAGGAAAAATACAGCAAGATATAAGTAAGCGTTCCAAGTAGTCCTACAACAACATATTCTTTGGCGTTTTTATGGCGAGGAAAAATAGACTCCCAAGCAACGGATGCAGCATAAATATTGACTAAGTTAATGCATAGAAAAGAGAGAAGAACAAACCCCATGGCAAGTCCTTTAGTTCCTAAGGAAAAAATCTTTTCCGGCGTATCAATACCGAGTAAAATGGTGAAAGCTTGGAAAAATATATGGATGATCATAATGAGAGATAATCCCAAAATAGCGTCTGCTTTAGAAGCTGCATGACGAAAAAATGTAGGTAAATTCACAACCCCTGGTAGCCAAACAAGAATCACTGTTAGAATAGCGGAAAAAGAAAAGCTTAAAGGCTGACTAAATAAAGCGTGGCTTTTAGCAATGACAAGGCTATAGATAACAAAACAAAGAAGCAGGGGAAGCCCAAAGACGCAAATTCTTTTGATTAAGTTAATCCCTCCAAAACTAAGAAGCGCTACAATGCCTCCTAAAATAATCCCCAAAGTCCATGGATCGTATTCCAAAATGGGAATAAGAGCACCTGCCGCCCCCTTAATTTGAAGGGCGTACCAAATAAGAAGTGCACATATGAGGACTAATGCAGCAGCTATTCCTGCTTTTTTCCCCAGATAGTTTTTAATATTTTCAATAGCGTGGGCTTTGCCCTCAGTCATCGAAATGATCCCAAGCCCAATCATCCAAAGAATAAAATTCCCTATGCAAATAGAGGTAAAAGCAGCACCTGGCCCATATTCCTTAGCAAGGCTTCCTCCCACGATCATAGCAGGCAGCCCAAGCGCCGATCCCAAAATGCTCCCTAATTCCCAAAAACGCTGATTCCGAATGACTTTCATGATTTTTTACTCAATGCTTAAACTTTGGATTTTAAGAGGCGTTTTTTCTCGGCTGCTGTAGGTTTCTTTTTGAGTTTTGAGACGAATTTTAAAAAGATGGTCAGGAGCCTTGTGGATTTTTTAGGGGATTTTGAAAGCTTTTTCTTTTGTAGGTTTTTTTCTTTTTGCTTTTGACTATCCATGCTTACAGCACTAGGCTTTCCAATCCCTTTAATCTTTTTAGGGATTTTCTGCATTTTAGTTTTGGTGCGTGCAGCAGCTCTATTGACTAATGGAACTCTAGCAGGAGCTGCGCTATTTCTTTTTGGGCGTATGATGGAAACCATTTTTATTGTCCTCTTCTTGTTTTCCTCATACATCAATTGCTAATTGCTGTTAAATGTTTTCTTGTTTTTTATTAGACATCCTGCGTAACTCGCTTGTTTTGAAAAAGAATGAAGGATTTCTTCTTGAGGCTCAAAGAGCCGGCTTATTAATAGCGAGAGCGCCGTAAGGCCTGGGTAAATAATACATTAGAAATTGAGCCACAACGTGGCGACTTAATACTTAACTTTAAGTCGCCACGTTGTGGCTCAATTTCTAATGTTATTTACCCAGGCCTTACGGCGCTCTCGCTATTAATAAGCCGGCTCTTTGAGCCTCAAGAAAAGCAAAGTTCCCAAAAGATTGCCTTCAGTACGAAAAAGAAAAAAGTCCCACTCCAAATAACCTTAAAACTTTAGTCAAAATCATGAGTTTTATCCAGCTTTTGAAGATAACGGTTGATACACTTTTTAAATTAAATCAAATTTCCAACTTGAAAATGCATATCTGTTATCGTTACCAAAATAATTGGGAGGATTTTGATGGCCTTGCCATAGTTTTTGGGGCATTTCAGCTAAAGACGAAAGGGCATAACAAGCAGAATTGTAGCTACTTGTTAAACCGGTTGTAAGAATGATCCCTTGAGTAATTCCGAGCATGGTTGTGGGCAACTCGGCGATTGCAATCCCTCCATGCACTACGGTTTGGAAACTATATAAAAAAGGAGCTGCAATGGCTGTTACACGAGCATGAAGTCCTTTATATTGAGAAAGTTGGTGGTCGGGATTAAAAGCAGCCTCTTCAAGACAATATGCTGGACATAGAGCCCGCGCGAATGTCTTTCCAAGAATTTGAGAATAAGTTAGTGATGCTTGCATTTTGCTATTATACAAGAGCGCTCAATTGAATACGCAAAGAAAGCAACATTCAAAATATGATTTGATATTTAAATCCTTGTCAATTATTTATTAAAAAAAGTTTTTGACATGAAGGGAATGTGAGATTTTTGAACTCCAGGATATCTATTTTATGTGGGTTGCTTTTTCTAACGTCTTGCATTTCTATGTCAAAAAGTGAGCAGGAAGAGCATATTTTGGCAGCTCCTTGCTTGGAAACAAGCCAGAACAGAAGCGTTGATAGTGCGATTTTCACTGCAGGGAATTGGCCTCTCCGTGCTTGGTGGGAGACGTTTGAATCAGAGCAGTTAAATGGTCTTATTCAAAAGGCTCTTGAGCAAAACCCGAGCATTCAAGCTGTTAATCAGCGTATTAAAGCAGCGAGACAGGCTGCAAAAATAGCTAAAGCAACACTTTTCCCCCTTGTTTCTTTCGATGCTGATGAAACTTATGAGTTTTTAAGTCATAACGGTCTTTACAAGCAATTTAATCCAGATTTGCCCATTAATGCGAACCTTATTGATTTAACGCTTTCCTTTAACTATGAATTTGATTTTTGGGGCAAAAATAGAAACTTATTTGAGTCGGCTTTAGGGATACAAAGAGCAGAGGAAGCCGAAGCTAAAGAAGTGGAGTTAATTACAACAGTTTCTTTAGCGCTTAGTTATTTTGCGTTAAAGACAAACATTGTAAAACAAAATCTCTATAAAAGACTTCTTGAGGTGCGTAAAAAAACTTCAGAGCTCTCTAATCTTCTTAAGGAAAGCGCGCTATTTTCAAGCATTGAGCCTTTATTTGTGGAAGAAGGTGTTTGGGAAGCTGAGCAAAAACTTTTTGTGATTGAAGAAGAGATTCAGGTTAATAAACATCAGATTAATATCCTAGCAGGCAGAGGTCCAGAAGAGGCTCTCGAGGTTGATGGGCAATTTGGGGTTCTGCCGGATAAAATTATGATTCCGGAAAATCTGTCCTTAGATCTTTTATCTAGAAGGCCTGATTTGATGGCGGGGATTTGGCGCGTTGAGTCGCTTGCTCACGAGGTAGGAGCTGCTAAAGCAGATTTTTACCCGAATATTAATTTAGGCGCTTTTATAGGGCTTGAAAGTGTTCTTTATTCCAAGCTTTTGCGGGGCAGTAGTTCTACAGGAGGCTTGCAGCCGGCTATCCATCTGCCTATTTTTACAGCAGGCGCTATTCGCGCTAATGTAAGGGCCAAAAAAGCTGCCTTTGATGAAGCTGTTTATGTTTATAACGACCTTCTTTTAAAGAGCACTAAGGAAGTCTCTGATTTACTTGTTCTTGCTGAATCTATTTTTAAGCAAAAAAAGAAACAGGATTCTATTGTAGGGAATGCTAGAGAACTTTTTAACCTGGCTCTTCTGCGTGAAAGAGCGGGGCTAGATAGTCTTCTAGATTCCCTTAATGCTGAGGAATCTTTTATCCAGAAAGAGCTTCTAAATGCCGATCTTCTCTATGGACAATATTTGGCAAGTATCAAGCTGACTAAAGCTTTAGGGGGAGGGTATGAATCTTCTCTTCGCTTACCTCTAAAGGGAGGTTGTGATGAGTAGGAGATCTAAAACTTTTTTATGGATCATTTGCTTTATTCTTTGCATTGCTCTTTTCCTTTATTGGCTGATTGTCTTGCGCTTTAGAGAGTATACAGATGATGCATATGTAGAAGGAAATCAAATGTTTATCACTCCTTTAAAAGAGGGGTTTGTAAAAGCGATCCACACAGATGATACTTTTTTAGTGGAAGAAGGACAGCTTCTTATTGAGCTTGATGAAACAGATGCCTTGATTGCTCTTGATCAGGCCAAAGAAAATTTAGCCAAAGTGGTACGGGAAGTCTGCCAAATCTTTTATCAGGTTTTTGCTTATCAAGCAGAGATAGAGGTAAAAAAAGCAGAATATATCCGTACAGCGCAAGACTATGAGCACCGCAAGAAGGTGTTAGATGTGGGCGGCGTTTCTTTAGAAAATTATGAGCATGCAGAAGCTTTTTTAAGAGGCGCTTTTTACTCTCTTATCATGACAGAAACGCTTTATGAAAAATCCTTAGCGATGGTTCAAGCGACCTCTATAAAGAGTCATCCGCTAGTGCTGAGTGCTGCTGATAATTTAAGAAATGCCTTTGTACAGCTTTATCGCACTAAAATTTATGCTCCTGCAGAAGGGCTTTGTGCGCAAAGAACCATTCAAGTGGGGATGTGGGTAAAACAAGGAGAGCCTCTTCTTAGCGTGATTCCTCTTAATCAGATTTGGGTGAATGCCAATTTTAAAGAGACCCAGCTTAAACGTGTGAAAATGGGGCAAAAAGTCAGGGTATTTTCTGATTTATATGGAGATGATGTTGTTTTTCACGGAATTATCCAAGGGATTCCAGGAGGAGCTGGTAACACATTTTCTTTGCTTCCTCCTCAAAATCTATCGGGCAACTGGATTAAAATTGTGCAGCGTCTTCCCGTGAGAGTTGCTCTAGATTTAGAAGAGCTTAAAAAGCACCCTCTTCGTCTTGGACTTTCTATGGAAGCGTATGTGGATCTGCATGATCAAAAAGGAACCCTTGTTCCTACCTCGACTATAGGATCTCCTACTTATAAGACATCCATTTTTAATCAGGAAGAAGCAGGAGATAAAGAGATGATTGATCTTATTATTAAAGAAAACTTAGATCCAAATCTTCTTCAATACGCAGATACCCCTCTATGAATACAGCTGCTATTTCCTCTTCAGAAAAAGAGAGTAACATTCCTCTTTTTATCGCTCTTTATCTGACTCTTTTCCTCTCTATTGCAAGCTACACAATCACCAACATGATGTCTCCTTATATTGTAGGGGAGCTTGGGGGCAGTAATGAGATTTCTACGTACACCATTTCTTTTTTTGCCATAGGAAATGCAATGAGCATTCCCCTAGGTGCTCCTTTAGCAAATAGATTTGGAATTTGCCGTGTTCTTGTGTTTTGTCTGCTTCTTTTTGGTCTTTTTGTTGTCATTTCTTCTCTTGCGACAAGTTACCCTTTTTTTATAGCAGCAAGATTTTTACAAGGGGCGGCTTCTGGGCCCCTTTACGCTTTAATCTTTAGCTTATTTGGGAAAGTGATCCCTAAAGACAAGGCGGACTCTTTTACAGCTCTTACCATCACTCTTTTTGCTATAGTCCCAGTCCTTAGCGCGTGTTTTGGGGGCTGGATTGCCTACGATTATAGCTGGAGATGGGGGCTTTATATCCTGATTCCTTGCGTTCTTATCCTGGCCGCATTTTACTTAAAACGCTTAAAAAAAGAAGACAAGCGTATAAGCCAAGGCCCTTTTGATTGGATAGGGTTTTTCTTTTATTCTTTGGCTGTATTTTCTCTTGGATTTGTCGTAATCACAGGTCAGCAATACGACTGGCACCGCTCACCGCTTATTGTCACTTTTACGCTGATAGCATTTTTAAGCGGGATTGTTTTTTTATTTTTAGAGTTTGCTTCTAAAAACCCTCTTTTAAATTTGCATCTTCTTAAAAAGCCTGCCTTTTCTTTTGCTTTGTTTAACTTGGCTCTTCTTTTCTCTGCTTATTTTGGGATGATTATTTTGCTCTCTCTTTGGCTTACGCTTGATGCAAATTATACACCTACATGGATTGGGCTTTTACTTGGAACTATGGTTGTATCGGGGATATTCCCTACGTTTCTTATAAGAGAAAGATATAGACTCACAAAAATAGACTCGCGGCTTTTTTTAGGCATTGCGATCATTTTTTTTGCTATCTCTTGCTTTCATACAACCATTTTTGATGTGGATATTGATTTTGGAAGGATTGCTTTTTCTAGAGCGATTGCAGGTTTTGGGCTTGCGTTCTTTTTGCCTCCGCTTTTTCGGTTAAGCTTTAATAGCTTTCCTGAAGAGCAAAAGGTAAGCGTAATGGGACTTTTCCAGGTTGTGCGCGCTTTATCTAGTGGGCTTGGAGTGGCTTTTTACACAACTCTTTGGCAAAGAAGGCAAGTCTTTTATCATGACAGAATGGGAGAAGAATTAACGGTCTTTTCTAATGAAACCAAAGAGTTTTTTATTAAAGCCAGGGAATTTGGCATAGAAGGAAAAAAGGCTGCAGCAAAGCTTAACTACTACCTCGATAGACGCTCCTTTTCCCTCTCTTTGGACGACTGCTTCTACCTCATGGCCTGGATCATGGTCGGCCTCTTCGTCCTTCTACTCCTAAGCTTCCTCTTCAAGAAAGAAGAGAAAAACAAAGAGGGATAGTCTCTCTCTCTTTTTCTTCCTCTCTTTCCCCCCTCTGTGGTTTCTTGTCTCTGTGGTTTAAAAAATGCAAGTCGCTGCGCACTCAAGCGTTAGCTAAAGATAAACCACAGAGACAAGAAACCACAGAGGGGGGAAAGAGAGGAAGAAAATTTTACCTCTCTGTTAGGATTTGGAGGGGAGGGGCTCTTCGGGAGAGGTTTCGGTGAGGCGGATGAATTGCTTGTTGAGGGAGCGCACGGAGAGGATCCAGAAGAGGACTGTACAAGCTACAACAGGGATGAGGTATCCAGTGATGGATAATACAGAGCCTGTACCTGCAATTTGAATAAAGAGAATCTGAATCCAGGCAGCGCCTGATTTACCTAAGCGTGAACCCACAATATCAATGGCTGCTTTTCCTTTTACTTTTGATTCTTGGTCAAGAGGAATGAAAGCCATCTCTTTTGTGGAATCAAAGAAGGTATACTTCATCATTTTACTAAGGCCATTTTGGAAAGCTCCAAAAAAGACAATAGCCACTAAAGGAGTGAAATTGTAGATAGGGCCTAAATGATCGCGTAGAAGGAAAAGAGTAAGGAACATCAGGCTTGTAGAACCCACAACAATAGGGGCGACTTGCGCAGAGAAGTGCCATCCAAGCTTTCTAAAGAGAACACCGCTAAAGAAAAGAGAGACTAGTAATGAACATAGCCCTATCCATGAGCTCATTCCAGCCATGAAAGACTGGTAAGCGCCTGTGTCGGGGTAAACCATTTTGACGTTGGCCTTCCAGGTAACTTCCATGAGGTTAATTGTAAGCCCATAAGCTAAAACCATAATGGCTATATAGCGTAGAGGTTTAGACTTAATAATAAATTTTAAGCTTTGTCTTAAAGAAAGTTTTGTCTTTTGCTCAAGCTCTACCTTATTTTCAGGTTGGTAGAGGCGCTCATCTTTACCCATAGAGCGGGTGAGTTTCCAGTGAAGAAGGATAATCATGGATCCAAAGAAAACAATACAGAGCACAAGGTTTTTAAGCGCGACGCTAAAATCAGCTCCTATGTGTCCTTTAGTAAGGTAAATCACAAGCGGGCCTGTAAAGATCATGGCAAAGTCGCCGCCGGCAAGGAAAAGGTTGTAGCAGCGCTTCGCTTCGCCTAGGTTGCAAATATGATTTACAAATCCCCAGAAAAGCAAGAAGATGGCAATTTGGCCCCAAAGCTCAGCCATTACAAAAAATAAAGACTGCATCCAATTGCGGTAAATAGATACCCAGTGAGCGTTTTCTTGGCCTAAGAAATTAAGGAGCTTGTCTGCTGATTCATGAGGAGAGAGCATGTCTAGATGAGGATAAAGAACAAACCCATAAAGCGTGATAAAGCTCATGAAAAAGAGGATAATGCCATAAAACAGGGTAGAGCGTTTAAAGGTGTTTGTCAGCTTTGAATAAAGGAGTGCTGCTCCCATAGCAATAGGAAGAACAACCCATCCTTTTAATACAGGGATAACTTCTGCGCCTGAACCTTGAGCTGTTACAACAAAAGCATCTTTCATTGTTGTAAGGACGCCGTAGGTAAGCGAAATGAAAAATTTAATGAAGAAGAGGGGCAGGATTTTTTTTAGCTCATACGATTCTATAGGCCAAAATTGATCTTTCCAACGGGAAAATAGGGATTTTTCTTTTGATTCCATTCAAGTAAGTTGTTTAGTAAAAAAGCAATTATGCCCAAAAGGGAGAAAAAGATCAATCCTGAATTTTTATAAGTTTTAGATACTTGTAGAAAGCTGTGTGGGCGTTGTAGGCTGAAATAATAAACCCCTCTTTTCCTCCTAAAAAACCTCGTTTTAAAATATAACTTTTAAAGAAGGCAAACCAGGAATGTAAAATAGCTTTTAAAAGGGATCCCTTTTTCTTTTCTTCATTTTGTTTAGCAAATAATGTTGTATATATCTGCATTTTATTTAAAAAATCCCCGATTTCTCTATAAGGGGTATGAAACAGCGGCGCCTTAAGGCAAACAACATTTAACTCATTAATAAGAATTTTTTCATGCACCATGGCATCATTAAAGGATGTTTCTTCCCTATTATATAAACGGACAACTCTATCCGGATGCCAGCCGCCACACCATTTAATATGTTTCCCATTAAAAAAATTATGACGTCCTATGGAATAGACGTAATTTTTATTTAACTTAAGGCTTAAAATTTCTTCTATCAGAGAATCAGACAAAACCTCATCGCTATCAATAGATAAGATCCACTCATGTTTAGCTAAAGAAGAGGCAAGATTGTGTGCCGGCCCAAAACCTATAAAGGCAGATGTATGGATGGTGACATTGGGATATTGCCTAGCAATTTCCAGAGTATTATCTGTTGAACCCGTATCCAAAATAAGCACTTCATCAAATGCCTTTAGCGCATTAAGCGTTTTAGATAGCGTCTGACTCGAATTTTTTGTAAGAACTGTAACTGTAATCATGTGTATAGCATGCCATAAATTCTTATTTATGTTATACCGAAACAATCTTTAACCAAGAGGATGAAAATGAGAAAAGCTTATACCTTTGACGATGTTGCCTTAGTGCCTCAGTTTAATAATATTCCCTCTAGAACAGAGCCTTTGCTAGAAACCTGGCTCACAAAAAATAAGAAAATGAGCATGCCTCTTATTTGCTCTAATATGGACACAGCCATTAGTGAAGATCTTGCAGATATTTTAATTTATGAGGGTTCTTTGCCTATTTTCCATCGCTTTACAACCTTAGAAAACCAAGCGAAGTGGGTAAAAAAGTATAAAGCTCATACTTTTATTTCTTGTGGGATACAAAAAATTGATGAAACAAGAGAACTTTTGGATTTGGGTGCTATTGGCGTTTGCATTGATGTAGCGCATGGACACTCTGATAAGATGTTTAAATTTATTCAGGAGCTTAAAAGAACGCACCCCGATAAAGAGATTATTGCTGGCAATGTTTGCACTGCTATGGCTTACCACGACTTAGTCAATGCGGGGGCTGATGCTGTAAAAGTAGGGGTGGGCCCTGGAGCTGCTTGTTCAACACGTGTGGTAACAGGTTTTGGCGTGCCTCAGTTTACAGCGATTTATGATTGCGCAAAAGTAGCTGAAAAGCTGCGCGTGCCTCTTATTGCAGATGGAGGGATTCGCAATAGCCGCGATGTTGTTTTAGCCCTCGCTGCTGGCGCTAGTAGTGTCATGATTGGGAAGCTTTTTGCTCTTACAGAAGAGAGCGCTGCCACAAAAAGAAAAACAGATTCTGGGTTAGAAGCTAAATATAGAGGGCAAGCCAGCGAAGATTTCCAGACAGATTTTTATGGGGGATTAAAAGATAAGACGGTTGCTGAAGGGATTGCTTTTTGGGCGCCTGTAAGTGGAAGTGCCAAACAATTAATCAATGATCTTTTAGGGGGCCTCCGCAGCGGTTTAACGTATGGAGGAGCTAGGAACATTAAGGAACTTCAGCGAAAAGCGGAGTTTGTAGAGGTTTCTTCGGCCTATATGCACGAGAGCTTCCCGAGGATTAAATAGACCTATTGCATAATTTCATTTATCTGCTAAAATCGCCCTTTTTCCGTTTTATCGCTTTCCTAATGCCAGCCTACTCTTTGGAGTATGTCATGGCATTAGGAAAGCGATAAAACGAAAAAATCATCAATTTTTTCAGATAAAGCAAATTACACAAGAGGTCTAATGAAAAAAGTCTACGATTCCATCCATGGGTTTATTCACTTTAATGAATTAGAGGGGCTTCTTATTGATTCCCTTCCTTTTCAAAGACTTCGCTGCATCCATCAGCTAGGGATAACAAATCAGGTTTATCCGGGAGCTACCCACACACGGTTTGAGCATTCTTTAGGAGTGATGCATTTAGCAGCGGCTATTTTTGACCATATCTTTCGTGAGTTTCCCTTGAAAGACAAGGAGTACGCGCGCCAAATGGTACGCCTTGGAGCTTTAAGCCATGATTTAGGGCATCTTCCTTTTTCCCATGTTTCAGAAAAAGCCCTTTTAGGCAAAGAAGGGCATGAAAAGTGGACATTAAACATCATTAAAAGCTCCTACCTTCTTCCTGTTTGGGAGGCTATATCTAAGGAATTTCCTGGTAAAGATGTAGAAGCCGATGTGATTAAACTCTCTATTGGAGAGGATAAATTAAAGGAGCTTGATCTTTTAGAAAAATATCCCTTCACGCCCATGGAAAGGGTTCTTTCTCGTCTTGTTTCTGGAGACTTTTTTGGAGCAGACAGAATGGACTATCTGTTAAGAGATTCTAAATGTACAGGTGTGGCTTATGGTTTTTTTGATTACCACCAGCTCATTGAGATGCTGCGCATTTTACCCGTAGAAAATGGGCTAGAGCTAGGTATTGAAGAAAATGGCATAGAATCTTGCGAAGCTCTTTTGCTCGCTCGTATGTTTATGCATAAAAGAGTGTATCAGTATTCTTCTGTTAAATCGTATTCCTTTCACTTAGCGCGTTTTATGAAAGCCGTTTACGATAATGTCCTGACAAAAAGCATAGATGCCTATCTTTCTTATTCTGATCATGAAGTGTTAACAGAAATGCGCAGAGCCACAAAAGATAGCGCGCATCCTGGACATTTTGATGCTTTAGCTGTTTTAGCAAAAGGCAAACGTTTTAAAGCGCTAGCTTTTACAGGGAGCATCGAAGAAAAGCACTTGGAGGAATTAACTATTCCTAAGGGGCATATGGCATGGGAGCTTTCAAAAAATTGCAAAGGCAAAAAAGGACTTTCCTTCCCTGTAATTACAGCAAACGAAACCATAATTCCTGGATCTAAGCTCTCAGAAATCGAAATCCCCTCAGGCTCCCCGCACTGGATCTACATCGACCCCACTCACGAAAAACTCCTACTTGAAATCCTCTCCTAACAAAGAGAAGAATTAACAGGATGGACAAAGATAGGGCAGGATATACAGGATGAAGAAAGATAGGAAAAAGAGGATTTTTTCTTTCTTCTCTCTGTGCTCTCTGTGATCTCTGTGGTAAAAAAAATATGCTAACACGTTAGATCCAATGTTCTCTCGATAATTTTTTACCACAGAGATCACAGAGCACACAGAGAGAAGAAAGGAAAAAATCCCTCTTTCTTTATCCTGTCTATCTTGCCCTATCTTTGTTCATCCTGTTATTTCTTCTCTTGTTTTCTTAAGTGTAGGGTTCGTACTGGGCGGTCCACATGGTGTCTTCTATGGCTTTTAGGGAGGCTTCGGGGGTGGTTTTTTCTGCGAGTCCCTCTTTTTGGGCTTCAATAGAGACGGCTAGTCCTATGTGTTTAGAGATGACACGGAGCTGCTCAAAAGGAGGAAAAAGTGCGCCGCTACCATCTTTTAAAAGAGGGGAGTGCTCACTTAATACTTCTACAGCTTTGTAAAAAAGAGTGTCTGTCACTTTGTTTGCTTTACTTGCAATCACTCCTAATCCAACGCCTGGAAAAATATAGACGTTATTACACTGCGCAATAGGGTAGGCCTTGCCTCTATAACCAATAGTCTCAAAAGGGCTTCCTGTAGCAATAAGGGCTTTGCCTTTAGTCCACTTGATTAGATCTCTTGGATGCGCCTCTGCTTTACTTGTGGGGTTTGATAGAGGGAAAATAATAGGGCTATCGACATACTTAGCCATTTCTTTTACAATCTCTTCTGTAAAAGCCCCTGTTTGCGCAGAGACCCCAATCAGCACATGAGGATGCACATTTTTTACTACCTCATATAAAGAGATGTTAGAGCCATCTTTTACTTCCCAGTTCTTTAACTCTAAAGAATCTTGGGCAAATGTTTTCTGATCGGGATCAATGCTTTTAAGATTTGTTTGAATAAGACCGTGGATATCGATGATATAGAGGTTCTTTTTAGCTTCTTCAAAACTTAAGCCTTGCGTTTCTAAAAACCCTGTAATGTAATGCGCAATGCCAAGACCCGCTCCTCCTCCTCCAAAAATCACAATTTTTTGATCGGAGAGTTTTTGTTTTCTAGCCTTAATGCCGCTAAGGAGCGCAGCTAATACAACCGCTGCTGTCCCTTGAATATCATCGTTAAAAGAACAGATTTTATCTCTATACTTTTCTAAAAGAGGTCTAGCATTAGGCTTAGCAAAATCTTCCCATTGTAAAAGAATATGGGGGAACTTCTTTTTTATTTCTTTTACAAAACAATCTACAAAGTCTTCGTATTCCTTGCCGGTAATCCTCACATGTCTCCAGCCAAGATAAAGCGGGTCGTTTAAAAGGTTTTCGTTATTTGTTCCTACATCTAAGAAAACAGGAAGCGCTTTAGCCGGATGGATGCCTCCAAAAAGCGTATAAAGCGTAAGCTTCCCGACAGGAATAGCCATGCCGCCTACGCCTAAATCACCAAGCCCTAAAATGCGCTCTCCATCTGTCACAACAATCACTTGGACATCATCATTCGGGATATTTTGAATGATCTCATGGATTTTATCTTTAAGCGGGTAAGAAACATAAATCCCGCGGTTCTCTTTATAAAGAACGCTAAAATGGGTAGATACCTCTCCTACGGTGGGTGTATAAATAAGAGGAAGCATTTCAGCAATATGGTCTTGAATAAGGCGATAAAAAAGCACTTCGTTACGATTTTGCAAAGCACTTAGGAAAGTGTATTTAGCAAGCTCTCCTTTTTGCTCAGAAAAATTGGCGTATCTTCTGCGAATCTGCTCTTCAATACTTGAAGTATGATAAGGAAGAAGCCCATTTAAGCCAAAATGGTCCCTTTCCTTTTGCGTAAAGCCCGACCCCTTATTCAAAATAGGATCATTAAGCAGCTGCTCAGGAGTATGTTTTTCATATTTAGACATGCCTTATATCTAAATAAACCAATAGATATTGTCAACTACCTAAGTCTTTACGAGAGAGAGATGAAAAGGAGAGAATTTTTTTCCTCTCCCCTCTTTCCCCCCTCTGTGGTTTCAAGTCTTCTGTGGTTAAAAAAATGCAAGTTTTTTGGATCCCAGGTCTTAGCCAAGATTAAACCACAGAGACAAGAAACCACAGAGAGGGGAAAGAGAGAGAAATTTTTTTCTTTGTGGTAAAACATACGAGCTTTAGGTGGGTTGTTCGAAGGCTTCGTAGCTTTTAAACATTTTGGAGACGATGGCGATCCAGGCTAGGAAGATGAGGAGCATCGTCCAGGTAAGGATGCTGATGAGGTTTAGCTCTTTAAACATCTGAAGGAAAAAAATAATTAAGGAGCCAAAGGCTTTAGAGCTTCTATAGGCAAAGACATCGATGATTGCTTTAGCTCGAAACTTTTCATCGACCTTCATGGGAACATAAAGCATCTCTTTAATCACTCCAAAAAGGGAGAAATCAAAAGATTTTACTGCCACATAAGAAAAGGCAAATAATCCAAAGACAGGAAAAAGAAGACAAGCCCCAATAGAAAGAGAAAGAGCTAGGGGCACAAAAATGTGGCTTCTTTTAAGACCTAAAAGATGGACAAGAAGGTAGGCCCCCACAAATTGGAAGCACACACTTGCCATATTCACAATTCCCATAATGCGGCCAAAGTATTCTGTACGCATGTCTTTATCAGGTACAGCTATTTGAAGGGAGGCATTAAATTGGTAGTCAATAAGTGTGGCAATCAGTTGCATAGCAACGACAATAAAAAGAATGAGTTTTAGAAGAGAGGATTTTTTTATAAGATCAAGCGCATGAACCATGGCTGTTTTTTCTTTTACCATTCCTTTAGCAAGATCTGTTTCTCCTCGAATAAGGGCGCTATTTTTTATAACAAAATAAAAAATAAAGATCATTAGAGCGTAAACGGGAAGGGAGAGGAATAATAAACTCTCAGATCCTATTTTCACGGCAAAAAAACCAGGGATTAAGCTTCCGCAGATGCCTCCAATGCCTCCTATAGCGAAGAAAAGACCATAGAGGTATTTGGCTTGGTCTAGCTTAATTGTGCTGTGAATGACCGACCAAAGTTGCTGAAACATTAAAAGAATATATACCTCTTTCCAGCAATAAAAGATGAAGGGGAGTGCATAGATTTTTTGAAGGAAAAGGCCAAATATAACGTTTAATGCCATGACAGAGCCTACAATAACAAGAAACATGTTAAAGCAGCCGAGCCTTGGTAAAAAGCGGTTATATAGGGAAACGAGAATCCAATTTAAAGGAACAATGGCAATCCAGGCATAAGGAAAGCCGGCTGTGCCATAAGCTTCTATAAATACAGAGTTGCTTACAGGGCGGATGATAGCATATTCAGCAGTGATGCAAAATCCTGTGAACATGGCACTTAAAATAAACAACCTTTGCACAAGTGAGAGGCTTAGGAAGTTTTCATATGTAGCTTTTAACTTTGCACGTATCATTGAGAGATAGGATATAGGAATAAGTTAAAAAGAGCCAGGATTATCCTCACGTATTCTTTAAATTTAAATTGACGATAAAAAATAAATCCATTTTAATCCCCCTAAGAATTTTGATTTTATTTTTTAATTGACTTGGGCCCTTTTGGGAAAATGGTCATTGAAGTAAAACGAGATCTTCAAAAAAAACAATGAATAAGGAGAAGGTATGAAAAAATTTCAACGCGTAACTGCAGTTTTAAGTATTTTAAGTACAATGGCTTTAAGTTTACCAACTCAAGTGGCAGCAGCTTCCTCTGACACTAATAATAACAGCAACAGAAGACAAAATAATGATGAAGATGTTCGTTATAATGAAGATGGATCGCTTCCAGAAGAAGTATGCTGCGATTCAGGCATGTCTGCTTGGTGGGGAATTATTGGAGGAACAGTTCTTGGAGCGGCTGCAGGAGCTGGAACTGCTGCTCTTGTAAGTGGTGGAAGAGGAAGAAGAGGACCTACTGGAGCTACAGGAGCAACCGGTGGCACAACTCCTGGAGTTGTTCCTTTTACTCTTGATGGAAATACACTCACGTTCTCTTTCCCTTCAACCGTAACTGTTACTGGTTTTACTGGTGCTGGGACTGCAACTTTTTTTGTAGCAAGACCTGATGGCGCTGTATTCCAAGAAACACTACCTATTACCTCTCTTGCGCAGGTTCTAGTGTTTTCCCTACCTCCTATTCCTTCTATGTTAGGAGAGTATACTGTAGGACTTAGAGTTAGTGGACCTGTTGGTACTATAGTGACTGCAGCAGGTTCTGGACTTGTGAATGTTCTTGCAAGTAGAGATAGCTCAAATACAACGCTTCTCTTAGCATCAGGCGGAACTCTAAGTGTTTTAGCAGCATCTAATGCAGCTGAAGCAACGGCTGGTTTTGTATATGGTGCAGCACCTAATCCTTAAAAAGCCTTGAGAACGCGGAGCATTATGCATTATGATGCTCCGCTTATTCAGATTTCGATACTAGGACATAAAACGCAGTGAGACAATACTCTTCTATTTATTTTTGGTCTCTTTGTATCATTACCTTTTCTTGCTCTCTTTTTTCAGAGGAGCCTCAAGAGATCATTGTTTTAAATCTTGAGACAACGCTCAAAAGAGCCTTACAATATAACCGAGAAATCTTAAGTTCTCTTGATGCGAAAGAGCGCGCCGAAATGGACGTTTCTGTCGCTTATTCAGCCTTTGATTTAGCTATTATTCCTAGCGGAGATTTGGGGTACATAGGAGGCGGAACAGCTGGGCAGGGGCTTGCTTACACAGCAGGAGTTGATCTGATAAAAAAGCTTGCTTGTGGAACAAGAATTTCTATTAATCCTTATTACCAAAAATTCAATTATAAATATCATCCCAATGTCAATACAGTTATTACGCAGCCGCTGCTCAGGGGACTTGGTAAAAGATATACGCATGCTCAAACAGCTGCAGCCAAATTTGCTTTGCGCTCCTCTTTGCGCTCTTTCCAGATGGCTCAGTCTCGCCTTATTTTACGTGCGATAACAAGCCTTTATGAGATTGCTAAAATGGAAAAAAATGTGCTGCTTTATAAGGAATCCTATGAGCGCATAAAAAAATTCCACCAGGCCTCAATTGTTAAAGAACGGATTGGGATGGGAGATCCTTTAGACACTTACCGCGCCTCCATTGAACTTACCCAAGCAGAAGATTCTTTAAACTCAGCTAAAGAGCAATTGCAAGAAAAAGAAGATGCGCTCCGAGATCTTTTAGCTTTCTCTGCAGATACGCAATTTAGAGTGGAAGTGCCCATTGTACACACACCTTCTCCTATAAAATTAGACGAAGCTGTAGAAACGGCTCTAAAACATCGCTTAGAGATAGATCAAGCAGAAGATCAGGTGGCAGAAGATAGAAGACTTTCTAAGATAGCTAAAAATAGATTACTTCCAGAGTTGAATCTTGTTGTCAATTACTCTAATATAGCGCCAGATCAGGTATTTACAGAGACATGGGTAAAAAAAAGGCAGAGTTCGTATGGATTTGGTTTTACAACCTCTTCAGATGTGAATTCTCCTGGAAATAAAGCAGCCTATGAACAAAGCCTTACCGAAATAGACTCGGCAATCCGTGATGTTGAGCAAACAAAAGCTACCTTAACTTTTGAGGTAAGGCGGGCTTTACGAAACTTAGAAAGGGCTTTAGAAAAGATTGAATTGCAACAAAAGCAGATTAAAATGTCAGAAGGGGAGCTTCGGTTAGCCCAGATTAAATTTGATCGCGGAATGACCAATAATTTTGATATGATCCAGGCGGAAAAGAGTTTCCGCGGCTCAGAGATGAATTGCTGGCAAGCGGTGATTGATCATATGATTGGAGAATATCAACTTTTAGCAACCTTAGGGCTATTAGTTGAAAAGCAAAGTATTGGGGATAATTAATGTTTCGCTCTTCTTATAGTATTTTATCCTCTTTTTTGATTGATCTGCGAAAAAAAAGCTGGCGCGATCTTTTATCTCAAGGGTGGCTGCTTCTTAAAAAAAGCAGGGTTCAGCAAGCTATTGTTTTGCTTATTCTCACCTTATTATTCTCTCTTATTTTATATATGCGCCTACATAAAGGATCTATTTCTGAAGATTTTTCTGTAGTGCCTGTAGTCAAAAAAAGCTTTATGGTAGAAGTTAAAACGATGGGCGAGCTAGATGCTGCGCATTCTACAACCATTGCTTCTTCTGTGCGTGGAGATCGGGGAAAAATCATCCATCTTATCCCTGATGGAGTGACAGTTGGGGCAGGAGAGCTTTTAATGAAGCTTGATCCCACTCCCTTTGAAGAAAAACTTGCCTCTTTAAAAAGTCAACTAAGAGAGCAAGAATCCCTTTCTGCAGCTTTAAAAAAGGCGGTAGAGTGGGAAGTTAGTCAAGCTGAGCGGGATAATAAGACAGCTGTTTTTGAAATAGAATCTGCAGAGCTTGAATTAAGTAAGGTATTGCACGGCGATGGTCCTTTAGAGATTGCGCGCCTAAAGGCAGCTATGCAAAAGACTTTTATTAAATACGATGAGATTAATAAATATTCAGAAGATCTTATTGCTCTAGAAAAAGAAGGCTTTTTAAATCCTTCAGAGCTTAAAAATGCGCAAAAAAAATTAACGGAAGAAGAAGACGCCTACCTTTCAGCCAAGTTGCAGCATGATAGCTACGTAAACTATGTCTTTCCTATGCTGATTAAAAAGGCTGAGACCCTTTTAAAACAAACGCAAATTAAGCATGAAGAGTCTCAAAAAGTTAGGGGACACTCTATTGGTAAAGCCATTGTGGAGCTTCAGCAAACAGATTTTTCCTTAGAAACACTCCAAGCAGAGATAGAGGAAGCTCAAAGAGAATTAAAACTTACAGAAATCCTTGCGCCTACCTCAGGGATTGTTGTGCATAGAGAAGATTTTAGGGGCGGGCAAAGACGTAAACCTCGTATAGGGGATTTGATTGTTAAAAATCAGGTGATTACCGATCTTCCTGATCTAAATTTTATGGTGGTTAAAAGTAGAGTGCGAGAAGTAGACCTTTATAAGGTAGCTATTGGGAAAAAAGCGCTCATAGAAGTGGATGCTTACCCGGAGCTTCAAATTCCTGGTACTCTCACCTCTATTGGCGTTTTAGCCCTTCCTGATCCTTCAAGACCTAGTGAGGAAAAGTATTTTGAAATTAATATTGCACTCGACCATAGCGATCTAAGAATTCGTCCTGGAATGACAGCTCGTGTCACCATTCATTCAGATGAAGTTAAGGACGGCTTAGTTATTCCTGTGCATGCTCTTTTTCAAGAAGATCAAAAGCCTTATTGTTATGTGCTTAATACTAAATCTCAATATGAAAGAAGAGAAGTTGTTGTTGGATTGCATAATGAAGAATACGCCGAAATCACCTCCAATTTACATCTAGGAGAAAAAGTATGTTTGACAAAGCCGGTGAATATCCGATTATAGATATTCAGAAGCTTTCCAAGTCTTATAAAATAGGAACTGGATTAGTAGAAGCCCTTAAAGGAATTGATTTAAAGATCTATAAAGGCGATTCTCTTGCCATTATGGGGGCATCAGGTTCAGGGAAATCCACCCTTCTTCATTTGCTCGGTTGTTTAGATACCCCTACTGAAGGCAAATATTTCTTAGATCAAGAAGATATCACGACTTTAAGTGAAAATCAGCTTGCAGCTATTCGCGCATTTAAAATAGGGTTTGTCTTTCAGTCCTTTAACCTTATTGCACAATTAACTGTTTTAGAAAATGTGGCTATTCCTTTTTTATATCAACGGGAAGAATCAGAAGCTTTTGTCTTAGAAGCGATCACAGAAGCTTTAACCCGTGTGGGGCTCTCTCATAGACTTCATCATCATCCCTCCCAATTATCAGGAGGAGAGATGCAGCGCGTTGCTATTGCTAGAGCTTTAGCCATTAAACCTTTATTAATTTTAGCCGATGAACCAACAGGAAATTTAGATAGCGCAAATGGTAAAGCCATTCTTAACCTTTTTGAAGAACTCAATGCTCAGGGGGTCACTTTAGTGATTGTAACGCATGACCCCTCTGTTGGAGCGCGCGCTAAACGCCTTGTCAAGATGCAAGATGGGATGATTATTGAAGAAAGTAGGAACATCAAATGAAATGGGCCCCCTTGATCCGAAGAAGCTTTCGCTCTTTAATGCTTCATCGCCTCCGTTCCTTACTTAGCACTTTAGGAATTTTATTTGGAGTAGTAGCCGTTGTTGCGATGCTCTCTATTGGGGAAGGGGCAAAGCAAGAGACCTTAGAGCAAATTGAATTGCTTGGAATGAATACTATGATCATTAAGCAAAGTGCTTTATCGGAGGCGCAGCAATCCCAAGCGAGCGCTAAACGCTCTTTTGGACTTACCTTAAAAGATGCTGAAGTATTAAGTACTTCCATACCGAATGTCATTTTATACGCGCCTATGAGGGTTGTTAAAGCCCCCTTACCAGGAGCGCTCCAAAATACAGCCCCTGAAATTTTAGCTGTTTCTCGCTCGTATAACGATTTAAAAGGACTCTTGCTTGCTGAAGGAAGATTTATTTGTGATCTTGATCAAAAAGAAAAGCGTCTTGTCTCTGTCATCGGGTCAGAAGTTGCTAAAGCCTTAGGGCAAAAAGGCCATAAAGGCAAGGATTTACGCATAGGAAATTTGCTTTTCCAGATTGTGGGGATTTTAGCCCCAAGTGAAAGGCAAGATAGCAAAAATGCCATTCTTACCGCTCGAAATGTGAACCAAAGCATCTTTATTCCTTTAGGTTCTGATGAAAGTTTTCAAAATATCTTTTCGAAAAGCCTTTCAGAAATTGTCCTTCAAATAAAGTCTTCTCAAGACCTTGTTAAAACCTCGCTTGTGGTGCAACATGTTTTGGAGCGCCGTCATGGAGATTACCAAGATTATCAGATCATCATCCCTCAAGAATTACTAAATCAGGCTCAGCAAGCCCAAAGAACCTTTAATCTTGTTTTAGGAAGCATTGCCGCTATCTCTTTAATTGTAGGAGGGATTGGAATTATGAATATGATGCTTGCCAACGTTTCAGAAAGAATACGAGAAATAGGAATTAGAAGAGCTCTTGGCGCTACGCGCAAAGATATCATGCTTCAGTTTCTTTCAGAAACGCTTCTTCTCACTTCTTGCGGGGCTTTTCTAGGCATTGTGTTAGGTGTTTTTTGCGCCTTTAGCATTAGCTATTTGGCAGAGTGGAAAACAATTGTCACATTTTGGTCTTTATCCCTCTCCCTTTTTATGGCAGTAGGCGTAGGCCTATGCTCCGGCCTGTACCCCGCCTACCAGGCAGCTTGCCTCGACCCCATCACAGCCCTACGCCGCGAATAAAGAAAAACAAGAGGGTTTTCTTTCTTCTCTCTCTCTCCCTCTTCCTCTGTGGTTTCTTGTCTCTGTGGTTTATCTTTGGCTAACACTTAGCATGCAAAAGGCTCGCATTTTTTTAACCACAGAGACAAGAAACCACAGAGGAAGAGGGAGAAGAGAGAATAAAAACTCTCCCTTTACCTCCTTTTCTCTTAGTTAGAGAGGGCTTTGAGGGCAGCGTCGTAGTTGGGTTCGTGGCTGACTTCTGCTACGAGTTCTGTGTAGATGACTTTGTTGTTTTCATCGAGGATGATGATGGCTCGAGAGGCAAGGCCAGCGATGGGGCCATCAACAAGCAAAATACCGTAGTCCTTAGCGAAGTCTTTAGAGCGCAGCATTGAGAGCGTGGTGAGGTTTTTAATATTCTCTATTTCGCAAAAGCGGCTTTGAGCAAAAGGAAGATCAGCAGAAATAACAAGAAGAGCCGTATTCTTTAAAGCAGCCGCTTTTTCATTAAATTTTTTCGCTGATGTGGAGCAGGTAGGGGTTTCAAGACTAGGAACTACCGATAAAAGCTTTCTTTTGCCTTGGTAGTCTTTTAGCGAATGATCTTTTAAATGAGCATCTGTGAGTTTAAAATCAGGTGCTTCTGATCCGATTTTAGGAAGCTCTCCATTTGTATGCGCAGGATTTCCTTTAAGTGTAACTTGTGCCATAAAACTCCTTATAATATTTTAATTGCGTAACCTACATAGCCCGTCTTTAAAGAAGGGGTGAAAACAAAGCGAAAATCTTCTGCTACAGTACGGGTAAAAAGCATTTTCCAAAAGGAAAATGTGGCGATATCCGGCATTAATCCCTTTATGTATTTCACTTGTAACCCATTGAATGCGCACATTTTTTTAAGTTCTTCAGGTTTAATGAATAATGAGTAGCTGTGTAAGTTTGAGGGGGAATTTTTTACAAACCATTCAATACCTTTAACTGCAAGTAGGTAGCTTAAAAAGTTGCGGTTAAACGTATGGAAAAAGAAAATCCCTCCAGGTCTTAAAATGCGAGAAGCCTCTTTAATAACAGAAGAAGGATCTTGCACATGCTCTAAAAGATCCATTGCCGAGACCACATCAAAGCTTTCTTTTTCAAAGGGAAGCGCTGCTGCATCAGCTGTTTTATACATCACAGATTTTGTAAGATCTTTTTCTTTAGCGACTTCTAAGCTTTTACTAGATTGGTCAATCCCAAAAACTTTATGTCCATGAGACGCTAAAAAATTAGTTAAAAGACCGCCTCCACATCCAATATCTAAAATGGAGCATCCTTGGCCCATCTTTTCTTCAATCGTTTTTAAAATCCAAGGGTTTCTTACCCTGTTCTCAGCGCGTAAAAGGGCAACAGGATGATCTTCTCCCTCATGCCATTTTTCATTAAGGGTATCGTAAAAGGCGTTATTTATAAGGGAAGGGTTTTTGGTTTCCATATGAAATTCCAGTAAATGACTTGATAAAGGAGGAAAAAGGAAATAGTTCCTATTTGCATAAGTAAAAAGGGATAAAAAGCTTGCTTATGATTAAAAAAAGCAGGGACCCAAGAGGGAAGCGTTTCAGCTGAAAGCACAGGCCACATAAAGGCTAAAGCAGCGAGCATTATAGGGTGATTTACAAATAAAAGAGCATGCAGCCACTGCTCAGAGGCTGGGCAATGGTGTTTATGCACAAATTCATCTTTTGTAATCAGAATACAAGAAAAAATGGCAATTCCTATATACCACTTAAAATGGGTCTCTGAATAGGGAAAGAAAAAGACAAATAAAAAGCAGGAAAGAACACTAAGCGTATCGAGCGGATGTCCAATGCGCTCCCATTTAGGAAGCCCTCTTTTAATATGAAAGACATACTCATCTAATGTAATAGAAACTGCTTGGACCACAAAAGGAGCAAAAATCAGCATCCACATCATTATTTTCCTTTAACCTCAAAAAGAGTTCCGCAAATCGTAAGCCCAGGGCCAAAGGCCATGCTTACAATATAGCTTCCATTCATAACTTTACGATCGTTTAACATCTTTTCCCAAATATGGGGAAGCGTTGCGGAGGACATATTTCCAAAACTTTTAAGCACCTCTGTACTGTATTCTATTTGGTGTTCCTTAAGGGCTAAAATCTCTTTAATTTGGTCGATAATTTTAGGTCCGCCTGGATGAATGGCAAAGAGTGCTTCCGATTTGATTTTATCTTCAGAAAGATCTGCCTTTTTGACTAAGGTAGCAAAAAAAGAGGGGAGGGCTTCGGCAATAACTGCAGGGACATCCCGCGAAAGAGTCATTTTCATGCCTCCTTCTTCCGCCCACCAGCTCATATCTTCTAAAGAATTGGGAATAATTTGCTCGTGAACAGCTTTAATTTCTAAGCGAGGGGAGTCTTTATTGTTTGTAAGAGAGTACTTAATAAACCCATCTCCAAAAAGAGATTGCACAACAAGTTGCTCTGGACTATGAAAAAGAGGATTCATATGCAGGCTGCAAAGCTCTGTATGCACAATATCCACCCCGTTTAATGCTCCGGAGAAAAAGCCCAGCCCCATGCGTATCGCAGGGATGGATGCATAACAACCCATATGATAGGCATTTGTGACCATGCAATCAGCATTTCTTTGAGAGACAATTTTTTGAGCAGGGCTTGGTGCTACATATCCTGTGCAAGTCACATGAATTAAATGAGAAGGAAGTTTTTCTACGGAGCGGTAAAACTGCTCAAAGACTTGGCTCGCAGCTTCATCGAAATATTTAGAGCGCATATTAACAGCAGATGATTTAGAGGTAGAGGATACAGGGCAAATGCTTAATTCTTCCCAATTGTCCTCGAGCACCTCTTTATGTGTGCCTCTTTTAGCAATTTTAGAAGGCCCAAGCCCAATTTTTAAAAGACGTTCCTTAATTCTTTCATAAAACACTTCTTCTTGCGTGCCGGGATGCACGTTTTTTTCTGCGCGTGCATGGGCTTTTGCAATCCATTCAAGAATCTTTTCCTGAGGATGCTCATGAGGAGGGCGGATATGAGAAAAATTACAAAGAGAAATGCTCATGGAAACACCTTACCATGAGCATTACTTTATTTCTACAAGTTAGAGAACGATATTTTCGTTTATACATCCAGTTATATCGTTATCAAAGAGTTCCTCATCTACTTTTCTTGTTAATGAGTCCCCTTCGTTTTCATAAGGATGGAAAGCTAGGCCTTGTAAACCACTGTTATTAGCCTCTTCTATTAACCAAGCTACAGCTTCTTCATCAGTTGGATTATCTAGACCAATTTCTAGATCATTTTTATGTGTTATGATGTAAGCATATATCTTGTAAACAGCAAAAGCAGCCCCAAGGGTTAAGAGTATTGCTAAAAATTGAATAACTTTTATCGCTGTACCGCTTGTCTTTACATCTTGTTGTTGCCTTGCATTTACGTGATTAGGCGCTTCTCTAGAAATTATAGGATAGTTAGCTATTACTGATACTGACATAAAAACCTCTTAGTTATTATTAATTTATAATATTATATTGTTAGTTAGAATGAATTGCATTTGCGCAGATGTTTTGAGAGGTAAAACGTCCTCTATATCAACATCTTCTATGTAAACCCCTTTCATCCACTCTTTGTCATCTAATGGAGTTTGATCAATAGTAGCTGCATGCAGATCATCACTTTCTTTGGTTTTCTTTGAAGATGGATCGCTTGCCAAAGCCAATTTCTCTATTATTAACTCTTGCTTTGATAGTATTAACTCTTCTTCTGTTAGTTCAGAAGGGTCTACAGTAAGTTCTTCAGCGTTATCTATATCATCATTTTGTTCATATGTGCGCATAATTAAAATATTGTTTATATCGGCTAGATCAGGTAATATTGGATCGGCTTTTAAAGCCTTTTGTTTTTCTTCTGTCGAGTAGTATTTATATGCCGCGTAAATAAGGAATGTAAATCCGGAAAGTATTGTAGCGAAAAAGAATCCAATCCCTTTAATTATTTTTAAGGCAAGCCCACTTGTCTCAAGATCTCTTGAATCAATAAAATAAGTTGGATTTGTATTTCGTGTATAATTGTCGGCTGAAGTAAGTTTAATCGGATTCATCGCAAAGCCTATTGTTTATAATTATTATAATTTTAACTATCTATATTATATGTTCTGATTATCATGTAATTCAATATAAAAGTGCATATTAATTAAAAATTAACTTAACACAAGGAAGAGCTTAATATAATTAATGAAATCTTAATGAAGGATCATGGTAATGCCTGTTAAGATAAGGGCGCAGGCAAAGATACGGCGGAGCGTTTTGGCTGAAAGCTGATGGGCGAGTTTTACACCTAAAGGGGCTGCAAAGAAGGTGGTGGCAGCTATGATGCAGAAGGCTGGTATATAGATAAATCCTATAGAATCTTTAAGAGGAGCTTCGTTTAGCCCAAAAAACAAATAGGCAAGAGCTCCAAGCGATGTAATAAGGAGGGTGATTGCCGATGAGCTCGCAATGGCTTTTTGGTCGGAAACTTTGTAGGCCATAAGAATAGGAACGGTGATGATCCCGCCTCCAATACCTAGAATGTTAGACATAAAGCTTACCCCAAAGCTGATTCCTGAGAGCTTAAGAGGGGAAGGCAGTCTGTGATGCCCCTCGTGAAGAGCGTGGGGCTTAAGGAAATAGATGCCCACGAGGAGGGCAAAAAAGCCAAAACAGATCTGTAAAATCACACCTGATAAGAGATCAGCTATAAAGGCTCCCCCTAAAGAGCCTATAAAAATCCCAGGAAGCATCACTTTAATCACATCCCAGAGAACAGACCCCCTCTTGTTGTGGAAGTAGGTAGCAGAAAGGGAATTAAAGATCATGGCTGCCATAGAAGTTCCTATAGCGTAGTGCATTAAGTGTAACTTACTAAATCCCATATATTTAAATATAAAAAAGAGGCAAGGGACGGTGATCACACCGCCTGAAATACCTAGTAAACCGGCAAGAACACCTGCTAAGAGCCCTATCAAAATATAAGAAAAAACTTCTACGACTTCCATATGCCCCCTTATATTAAAATTTTAAGTGTTTGGCAATGAAATTCGATAAACTCCTTATATTAAATAACTTAGCTATTTTTGTTAAGTAATAAATTTAATTGTTTTTTAAGATACTGTAAATGAAAGATTTGCATCTTATTGGTTATGTAAGTTATTTATTATTATATTAAAGACTTTAATATTAATTGTTAATTTTGTATAATTAAGCTTTAAAGAAAATTAATTTATAATAAAAGATATTATGACAACAAATATGACACTAAAAGCATCAGGTTTTAATGGAGCGGCTACTACTATAGCTTTTAATCCTTCTTGCAAAGAAGGCGAAATAGCTAAATATGTAGTAAGCCTTATTAATCCCGCCTTTTTTGAAAATAACGCTAAAGGTACGGCTCCAATTTTTTTAGGTAGAGGCGTTCGTTTAGGTTCTGTAGAAAAGACTCCTTCTATTACCGTTACAAAAGCTGGAGAGTCTTCTTTACTTTTAAAAATAGCAGAAGTTGTCTTACGCATTATGTATTTTTTTTATAACCCTTGCGGAAACTACTTTAAAATGGAGAACGGCAAGATTCTTCCTTTTACAATGAAGGATTCTATAGATTTTACTCTTTCCTCTTCTGAAAGAGCAAAATACATTGAGGGAATGAAAGAATACCTTGGTGAGCAAATAGAAAATATTGCGGAAAATATGGATAAAATGAATAAAAAATTTATCCAATTAAAAGGCAAAAGCTCGCAAGAATTTCAAAACAATGCTGTTTTAGCAAAGAACCTTGTAAGATCTTTTGATAAACAATATCAAAAAATATCCGCTGTATTTGATTCTGATACGCAAAAAACATTCGAATTGGCGATAAAACAAGCCGGGATTAATGCTGTTTTATTATGTCATGCGGATTTTTTAAGTTTATCTGTTTTTAAAATAGTAAAAGAGGAATTCGTTTCTCAGATCGCTGATATTGTAAATAGTGAATTCAATAAAAATTCAGATGATTTATCTGCTCTAATAAAGAAGTTATTGGAATCTAAAGAATTTAGAAAAAAAATAACTAATGGGTTAATTGATCACTTAAGACAGACTTTAAAATCTGATCCACAGTCTTTATCTATTTTCTTAGAAATTGGAAAAGAGATCGGGACGCTTAATGAATTGGACTTATTTCTTGCCCCGAAATTGCATACTTCAATCATTTTAAAGTATCTAGAAGGGGAATTTGAAAAAGATCTTAAAAAAGGAAGCGATTTATTAAGTACAGCATTGGAAGAAAATCTAGAAAGTCTTGCAAGCCAAGTATTTGGTATAATGAAAGAAGAGCTTTCTAGGCATGAATTATCTGAGTTGTTACCGCAAGAAGGGCTGACTATAGGAGAAACATTGAATACATTTTTTTCTTTTTTAAGAAAAGAATCTTCGAATCCATTGCTAGGTGTAATTATCAATGAAGGCGTTAATGAATTGGAATCTAGAGTGAATCAGATAGCTTTGGACTTTGAGAAACCTACAAAGTACGGGCATCTGCTTGAAGAAGCAGAACTTACTCTAAATCGATTAAATGATTCAGGTGAATCAGAAGAAGAACTAGAGGCTCAATTAAAAGCCCTATTACACGCATAGTTAGAAATTTATAAAAATAGGAGAAAATATGGGAAACAGCTCGAGGTTAGGCAGTTTGGAGGCACCTAAACATTTTATTGTGGAGGTATTTCCAGGGAATACTTTAGACCCACAGGAAATAATGATGGTTAATTCCACTATTCATCAGGCAAATGCCTATGCTAATTCAGGCTATAAAATCAGAATTGAGAATGATGGAACAATCAGGTTATTAACTAAAAATCCTTTGGATTGGATTTTTGGGGTAACTTCTGCAAATGAAGCAGAGATGCAAGCTTATGCTAAAAGATCATTGAAGCCTGTAAAGGAGACCCTTAACTCCATTCTAAAAAACCCTCAACTCTTTGACCCTTCCTTAGTTAAGGCCTATACAACAGCCATTACAGAGCTAAGCTCAAATGATGAGAATCCGACTATTCGAGGGGAATTCATTAATTTAAAGGCCATTGCCCAGGTTGTTGAGAATGTCTTAGGAATCAATGCAGAAAGAAAACGCTCTCGCTCTTCAGATTTAACTAGATCTCAAGAGGAGCCTCCAAAAGAAGAGCCTTCCTTGATGTATCGCGCAGCTTCCTTAGCTATGAATGCTGTAAATAAAATTCCTGGAGTTGCACTTGTTGCTTCTTGTTGCAGTAAGCTCTTTGCCTCTTATTGGGGTACAGCCACTATTCCAGCTCCTCTTGAAAAACAAGAAGTTATTGCTACTCTGGAAGAAACAAAAGCTCAAGATCCTTTACCTGCTCTACCTGTTAAAGCGGGAGTGGATACGGCAAGAACTAAGAAAGAACTCGAAGAAGAAAAAGCTCAAGCCCTTTTAGATGCTGTACCTATTAAGGAAGGATTTGATAAGACAAGAATTAAAGAACATATCAAATTTCAGATGAATTACATTAAAGGAATAGCTAATGGAGAGGTGCAGTTTAGCCTTAATCCTTTTAAAAGCCTTAAACGCTCTCTTGTCACTGAAGGAAAAATGGTGGACAAAAATGGGGTGGAAGTAGGTCAAGCTGTCCATATTTTAGACTCATTGGAATACATGTTAAAAACAGGGATTTTGAAAGAGCTCTATACTACCTATGAAGCGCATGCTACTGAAAAAATGCATGCTGCAACATTATTCCTTAATGCTCTTAAAATGGGACTCATTCAAGAAAAGGGCTTTTACGATAGAACAGGAGAGATCTTAGAAAAAGCGTGTCTTCTTGATAAGCCAGAAGAGGCTCATTCAGATGGTTTAGCTAGCAGGCTGCCCACATTTTGTGCGTCCCTTGGCCTAAAGCAGTCTCTAATAGAAGGCTTTATCCAAACCAAAAACTGGAAAGAGCTCCTCATCCACCTCATCAAAACCGCCAACCCAGCTTAAAACCTATCGTCTGACACCATAGTCAAAGCATTGGAAGGAGAGCGACAAAAAAGAACAATATAAAATGATATAATGATATGAATGATGAAGAAAAAATAATTTGCCAAATACCTGGATTTCAGGAGAGAATTTATAAAAACGTATTCGATCTCTAACGACCTAAAAAAAATATCATTCTTATCATTGTATCATTCCTATCATTTCCTTGCCGCCAATTCCTTAAAACCTTAGCCAAAATCATGAGTTTACCCAACTTTTGAAGTTTAGGTGAGGGCCTTCGGCAAGAAGAAGCTTAAATCTTGTTTAGGGGTTGGGGTTTTGGTGCCAATGGTGGAGGGTTTGGATGATTGTTTCTGGGGCGCCTCTTTTTTCGAGGAAGTGGATGACCTCCAGTTGCTTTTCTTTTAACTTCTTAAACCATCTCTTAAGATAAGTTATCTCGTCTTCAGAATAGGTGGTAAACCCTTGCAAAAGCTTAGCTCTAGCTGACTGGCCAGGAAAAACCTGATGATGATTGCCTGCAACAAGAAGATTAGTGCTGGTATTATTTTGGAGCATATAAACAGCTATTAGCTCTCCTCCTTTTGCCCTGCGCTGTACCTCTGACTCGATGTAAGGATAATCATAGGAGGAAATAAGAGTCTCATAAATACTACGGGCTTGATCTTCTGAATACCTCAATAAATAGCCCATGGGATTTCCTTTAGAGGGCATTTCCTTAAAGAGAAGGGCAAAATCACTTGAGGCAGCTAAGCCGAAAGTCTTTCCAATGAAGGTCCATGTTTTGACTAGATCTTCAGGAGTTTTTACTTTTTTTTTCTTTATAAAAAGATCAAGGCTAAAATGTATATATTCATTTTGGTAAAGCCGGGAACCTGTCTTTTTTTTCTTGAGCACTTGGTTAACCCTTAGTTGCTCTTCTTGCTGCTGCTCTTGCTCTTCTTGGAGCTGTGTCTCTGAGCCTGTTTCACCCGATGCATACTGCATCGTAGGCTGTAAATGCTTAAGGTGCTCTTCTTTTAAACGTTCTAAATCTTTTAAAGAGTCCCTCACTTCTTCGCTTGCTTCTAGAAGGATCTTATTTAGTTTTTCAGAAGGAGAAATAACAGCATTTAAAGCTTTAAGATGCTCCTCGTAAATACCTGTTAAATAGGCAATGACTCCTACAGATTTTGTGGGGTGATAATCTAGCGCCGCTTCTACTTTTTTAGATAAAATAAGGAACTTTTTAACGGCTTTAAAATTTTCTAGATCTTCTTTAAGCGAGCTATCTTCTAAGGCTGTAAAAAGAGCCTGATTTAAATGCTTACGTATAATAAATAGGGGGTTAAAGGCAATGGCTTTAAAATTTTCAAGGCTTTTTTTAAAGGTATTTTGGGTTTCCATATCTTGCATCACATCTTTTACTCTGATGTTTAAAGATCTAAGGTTTTCTTCAATCCTTTTTGCGTGTTCAACGTGGATGAAGAATTTTACGCCATGGCCTTCTCCTAAAGCCCTTAAGCGTAAAAGACCTTGCTCGGGCTCTGTTGTTGTAGGCCCAGGAATGTAGGCGCCATAACACCCAAGAGGAATCTTAAAATCTGTTCCCCTTGTAGCTGAAGGGTTAAAGTAGTGGAGACATCTTTCTTTATCTAATTTGGCAAAATCATAGGGAATAGGGGCTGCCTTTCCTATTTGCCACATGTAGGTGTCTTTTTTATAAACAAAGATATACTGCCTATTTCCTCCCTCTTTAGTTTCTCTTAAATATTTTATAAGTTCTAGAGGGGATTTGTCTAAAAAGGAATACTCTTCATTAATAATAGCTTTGCAGTTTAAATCGGAAACAAGAGTCTCAAAAAGTCCTTTTTCTCCTAAAAAAGAAGAAAATATCTCTACTTCCTCGTTTAAATCAAGGCACATAAGGATTTTACCTAGCACTTTTCGAGGCGCTTCTTTAGGCATTCCAAATAAAGGAAGCAGCGCATAGCGATTTATAGCGCCAGATACCCCGCAAACCTTTTTCCCGGCTACAACATCTTGGACGTGGCAAACAATTTGCTTATCGTAAAGGCGGATATAAGGCTTTTCTTGCATAATATAGCGCAAAAACCTTAGGCGAAGAGGAGCATTTTCTCTTTTTTTAAATACGGCATATCTTTCAAGGGGATTGCTTCCAAGACTTAAAATAAACCCTTCCCATCCCTTTGTATTTTCTATTTCGGGCAAGACCTTTTCAAAGAAAGCTTGGCAGCACGCTTTTCTTATATAAGTTAAAAAGTGATAGGCAATAAATTCGGGTTCGTGGCCATGTCGTGTGCCTTCTTGGGCTATCTCTTTTTTACGCGGAGTCACAGTAAACCCATCTTCACTTATATCAAAGTCTGTTCCTAAACTTTTTTTAGCAACGACTTCTAATGTTTTAGTTAGAAAATGTTTAATAGCTCCTATTTTTTCAGCCCTTTCAATGGGTAACCCTTCGGGAACTGTATCTTGCAATCCACAAAAAGATATCGATCCTTATTTTTATAAGGCGGCAGAATTTATCTTTTTCACCATTTTAGAAAAGGTCCCCTTCTTAAAAAATACAGTGTCTAATGAAGAGATGGAAAAGCA